>Ga0326728_10000748_pt1 | contig 123292 bp, 117 predicted proteins | sample MB3enrmetagenome_FD_207602 | JGI IMG/M metagenome (GOLD analysis project Ga0326728, IMG submission 207602) | Lab enriched peat soil microbial communities from McLean, Ithaca, NY, United States - MB31MN | ecosystem: Environmental > Terrestrial > Soil > Wetlands > Peat | place: USA: New York... | reverse complement strand
CAACTGCCTGCGCAAGCCTGCGGCAATACGTTTCAGGTGAGCCGGATGCCGGGAAATCCGCTTGTCCGGTTCGATGAGGGGAGAGTGGGCTGCACCGCAAGGTGCCGTCCTCTCTCCTACTCGACCGCGATCTCACGCGAAGCCGCACAGATCGCCCAGGGCTTCGGCTTACTTTGTTGCGGCGGGATGCGGAGCCTCATGCACTTTGTCCGGCCCCACCTCGGCCTGCGCGAAAGTGCGCCTGGCTACTTCCTGCACTCCGACGTACGCGTCGCTGTCAACGCTGAGTTCCCCGCGAAACGGGTAATCGAGAGCGATGACGAGCGTTAACACCAGACCGAGCGAAAGCATCGTCAGGCCGGTCACCGCCATGTGGATTTTGAAACTGTGCGGACCGAAGAGATAGATGTAGACAAGAACCAGCCCCAAACCGAAGATCAGCATCTGCCAGACCGCGTCCGGCAAATGCGCGTTGGCTGCCAGCAGGCGGGCGCGGCGCGCGCTGAACAGTTCGTTGACGACGTGTTCCATTTCCGCTTTGACTGTCGCCTGGCCGGTGGTTGCGGGCTCGAAAGCGGCGAGGTCCAGATTAATCCGCCGGATTTGTGTCCAGCCTTCCTCGTAGTTGCGCTCTTCCATCCGGTAATTCTGTTGGCTCGGCCACTCTTTCTTGGTGACGATATCGATGTACTTGTCCACATCGGCTCGTACACGCACAGCCAGGCTGCCGGGCAGTCCCGCGCTGTCGAAAGCCAGGCTGCCCAGGGAATTCGCCTCCTCGGCGGCAACCGACGTGCTCTTGTCCATGGTCTCGTAAGTGCCCACCGCAACGAACGCGAGGACCACCGCGTAGATGCCGCCACACAACGCGTAGCTCAGCCCAACCATCGAAGTATCGTGTTCGCGGGCCTGCCAGTTAACCAGGCGGTGGAACAGGTAAAGACCGGCAAGCGTGACCACCAGCAGCACGGAGCATAAGGCCACCGCCACTTCCCAGGTCGCATGAGAGTAAAACCATTGATTCAGCATGACCAGATCCTTTCGCAGCCGAAACGCGTTCTCATCGGAATTCGACCATCAATGGGGGCCTGCCATGGCAATTCCCGCGGACGCGGTCGCCCTGACGCTGAGAAACGCATCGTCGCCCACGCTGACCTCCCCGCGAAACGGGTAGTCCAACGCGATAATCAGGACAAACACCAGGGCAATGGTGGCCGAGATCAGGCCGGTGATCGTCAGGTGAATTCCAAAGCTGTGCGCGCCAAACAGATACGTGTAAATGACGCAGATGGCGCCGGCCAGGAGCAGGATCTGCCAGACGACGCTGGGAAGATGCTCGCCGGCCGCAATAATGCGGCTGCGGCGGGCCTTAATGAGGTCGTTGACGGCGTGCAGCATTTCGCCCTTGTTGACGTTCTGCCCGGCGGTGGCGGGCTCGAACACGGCAAGCCGCGAACTGAGATGGCCGAGCACGGTCCAGCCGGGCTCAAATACCGCATCGCCGAGCTTGCCCGCCTGCTGGCTCGGCCATTCCGACTTGACCACAACATCGATGTACTTGTCGATGTCGGCGCGAACCGCCTCGGCCATCTGCGGAGGCAGTCCGGCCGTATCCAGCAGCAGGTTGCTCAGCTTGTTCGCCTCGGCGGTGGCGATGGTATCCGCCCTGTCGAAGGTTTCGAAGACATCCACCACAATGAACGCGATGAGAACCGCATAGACTACCGCCACGATCGCGTAGGTGAGGCCTACCGTCTCGGTATCCTTACTCCTCATGTGAACGTCCACGAGGCGATTGAAAAGGTAAAGGCCGAGCAGCGACAAGCCCGTCCAGATACCAATTACCAACAGCCCAACCTCCCAAGTCGGGTGCGAATACAGAAAATCCGTCAGCACGATTTTGCTCCTGTGAGATGGTGTCCAGAAACGAAATTTGGCCCGAGAAATCGAGTCCTCGGGCCATGCGGAGTCGATGCGAGACTACTCAACGTCGGCCCAGGCTTTTCCGTCTTTGTAGTGCAGCGTCACTTTGGAGATTTCAAGAAGATTGAGGCTCTCCCAGGTGATGGAGTTGCCTTTCTCGTCCTCGATCTTGAGATCCCAGTGAGCCGCTTTGTCAGCCTTGGAGAATGTGATATCGAGGCTTTCTCCATCCGCCAGCGTATCCTTCCCGAGAATGTCTTCGCCCCATTCATCGGAGCTATGCGGCGCGACGAAGAGCTTATGGATCTCAACGCCGGTCTTGTTGACCACAGTAAAGTCTTGGGCACCCGCGAACGCCACCGAGGTGGTGATCGCGATGAACGTAATGGCGGCTAGACAGAGTAGCGATATTTTAATGGTTCTTTTGTTGTTACACACGTGTATTAGCATCCTTTCCTGCTGGGAACCTGGTTGTGCTTTCATTACCCAGAGGTCTCAAGTATACCAAATGTATCCAAATTCACAATCGCGCTTAGTACCAGTACCGGGGAGACGCCGAATAGAAGCAACTCAGCGACGGAAGGCGGAACGGCCGGCGAAGCGCGAGATCCCTTTCAGGCGCTCTTCGATGCGGAGGAATTGATTGAATTTCGCGACCCGTTCGCTTCGGCAACCCGACCCGGTCTTGATGTGGCCCGCGCCGGTGGCGACGGTGAGGTCCGCGATGAAGGTGTCCTCCGTCTCGCCCGATCGATGCGACACGAAACAGCGGTAACCGTTGCGCGCCGCCAGCTCCATGGTGTCCAGCGTTTCGGTGACGGTGCCGATCTGGTTCAACTTGATCAGGACCGCGTTGCCGATTCCTTTTTCGATGCCTTGCTGAAGGATGCGCGGGTTGGTGCAGAAAACGTCGTCGCCCACTAATTCGATCTTGGCGCCGAGAGCCACGGTCAAGTTGCGCCAGCCGTCCCAATCGTTTTCCCCCATGCCATCCTCGAGGAGCACAATCGGATACTGCTTGGCCCACGACTCCCAGATTTTGATCAGCTCGTCGGAGGTGATGGCCTTCTTGGAGGATTTGAAGAGCACGTATTTTCCGTCATCCCACATCTCACTGGCAGCCGGGTCGAGGCAGATCGAGATATCGGTGGAGGGCTTATAGCCGGCTTTGGCGATGGCTTCGAGGATGAGATCGACGGCTTCATCGTTCGATTTCAAATCGGGAGCGAAGCCTCCTTCATCGCCCACGGCGGTGCTGTATCCTTTGCCCTTGAGGACCTGTTTGAGGGTGTGGAAGGTTTCCATGCCCATGCGGATGGCCTCGGCGAAGGAGGGCGCGTGGTGCGGCGCGATCATGAATTCCTGGAAATCCACGGTGTTATCGGCGTGCTTGCCGCCGTTGAGGACGTTCATGCAGGGTACGGGAAGGGTGCAGGCGTTGGCGCCGCCCAGGTATCGGTACAAGGGCAAGGAATGAGCGCTGGCCGCGGCGCGCGCGGTGGCCATGGAGACGGCCAGAATGGCGTTGGCGCCCAGTTTCGCCTTGTTGGGCGTGCCATCGGCATCGATCATGGCCTGATCGACGGCACGCTGGTTGGTGGCATCGCGGCCGATAACGGCGGAAGCGATTTCCTTGCCGATATGGCCGACAGCCTTGGTGACGCCCTTGCCGCCATATCGCTGTTTATCGCCGTCTCGCAGTTCGACGGCTTCTTTCTCTCCCGTGGATGCTCCCGAGGGGACGGCTGCCACGCCCAAGGCGCCGCCATCCAGCACAACCTCGGCCTCAACCGTGGGGTTGCCCCGGGAATCGAGGATCTCACGGCCCACCACGCTGACGATTTTGGTCATGTGTAACTCCTTGTATCTTTCGAATGAGAATGTAAGCCCGAAAATGAAAAAGCCCCTACCGAATGGCAGGAGCTATCAGGACCGGTTTCCCGGAACGGTTGAAGGTGACGCTCCATCACCTGTGTGCATCTGGAAGCATGACTATAGCGCACGGCACGGGCGCGGGCAAATGGCGGGGGAATCGCTTCGGGCGGCCGTAAGACGGTATAATTCAGTTAGACCGTTGGTGATGGAGCCCACCATCAACCGTCTCGAGCTGGCTCGGGACTGATTGCTCCTACTTGCGAAGAGCCATGTCACCGAGCACACCAACTAGTCCCCAAGAACTCAACGACTCTCTCCACCCTTCGACACCGGCCGATTCGGCGCTGGGCGCCGCCCTGGACTTAGCGGCGGATATCGCGGCGCGGTACGGGATTTCGGCACTTTCCGGCTTGCTCGCCAGCACGCGGGCCGCAGTCAGGCAGGACGAAATCAGCGTGGCCGTGCTGGGGCGATTCAAGGCAGGCAAGAGCAGCTTCCTGAACCATTTCATGGGGCGCGCCATTCTGCCGGTGGGGGTGGTGCCGGTCACGGCGGTGGTTACGGAGATCCGCTACGGGCCGCGCGAAGAGGCGCGCGTGCATCACCGGGATGGGCGCGAGCAGGAGGTGGCGCTGGACCGGATCGGCTGCTACATTTCCGAGAAGGAGAACCGGGAAAACTGCAAGCAGGTGGAACGGATCGGCGTGGAGTTGCCGGAATTGCGGCGGTTCCGCGGCTTGCGGTTTGTGGATACGCCGGGTCTCGAGAGCGCGCTGGCGCACAACACCGCGACGGCGATGGAATGGCTGCCGAACGCCGGGCTGGCGCTGGTGGCGGTGAGCGTGGACCCGCCGCTGGCGCAGCGCGATATAGACCTGCTGAAGAGCCTCTACCGGTATACACCCAAAGTCGCGGTGCTGCTGACCAAGGCCGATCTGCTGAGCGAGGCGGAGCTCGAAGAGGTGGTTGCGTTCGTGCGCGGCCAGCTTGCGAAGAACATCGAAGGAAAGGTGCGTGTGTTTCCATATTCCACTAAGCCGGGTTTCGAGAAGTTTCGCCAGGCGCTGGAAGACGAGCTCGCGGGCGGAACGTTGGAGCGCTTCGCCGAGGAGCGCGAATCGATTCTGGCCAGGAAAACCGAGACCTTGCTGCGCGAATGCAGCGATTATTTGACGCTCAGCCTCAAAGCGGCTGAGATGGCCGAAGCGGAGCGGCGGGGGCTCAAGGAGCAGGTTGTCGGCGAGAAGGAAATTGTCGATGAAGTGAAGTCGGCGATTCGGCTGGTGGCGCAACATGTGGCGGCGGGAACGCGGTCCATGGTGAGCGAGCGGCTGGAGACGCGGCAGAACGATCTGGAACGCGTTCTGCTGGAAGCCTTCGAAGGCGAATTTCCCAAATGGACGAGGAGCCTCGCCACCATGCTTACTTCGTTCGAAGACTGGCTGGCGAACGGCTTGTGCGAGGAGCTCAGCGCGGCTTCGGTCGAGGAACGCGGCCGATTCCTGGCGCCGCTTCATAAAGTTCAGAAGCAGGCCATGCATACGCTGCAACGGTATCGCGATCGGCTGTCGGAGCGCACGTTGCGCGTTTGCGGGGTGCCCTTGCGAACCACGGAGACCGAAGTCGAGGTGCTGGAACCGAAGACACCCGATATCCGCGTGGGACGGATCTTCGATAGGAATTGGGAGCTGCTCTCGCCGGTGCTGCCGGTGTGGACGATCAAGGCCATCGTGCACCGGCATTTTGCGCATACTATTTCTTATGCGATTTATCAGAACCTCAGCCGCCTCAGCACGCAGTGGGCGGAGAGCATCAACGGCGCGCTGGGGCGGGTGGAGAAAGAAGCGAACCGCAGGATGGATGAATTGATCGGCACGGTGGAACGGCTGGTGGAGAGCGGCGGCGATGGACAGGCGCGGCAACTGCGGGCCGATCTGGAACGGATCGAGCGCGCGCGAAAAGCGCTGGCGGAGACCGGGCTTTAGGTAACCGCCTTTTCCATGCGGCGCAAAATGCCATCCGGCTCGGCGACTCCCATGGCGGCGATGGCGTCGGCGCGGGCTTGCGTATCGGCGACAGCGTAAATCCGCATTTCGTCGGCGTTCCCCGAAGGGCGCACGTGGGCGACATCGCCGTTAGCGAACAGGACGCGCACGCCGTCGGTGGTGTCCACGCGTTGGATTGCCGGGAAACCCATCGCAGCGGGGAAAAATTGCGCCAGAAGATCGGCCGCGCCGGCGGAAGAGAACGCGGCCACGATGCGCAGGCCAACCGGCCTGGGAAAACTCGGAAGCAGGGCGGCGCGGCTGAAGCGCTTGGGCAGGCGGGCGAAGAGATCGGTGAGGCGAAGCCGGGCTTCGGAAGCGGCGAAAAGCGCGCAGAGGATCGGCAGCATGGCGTCGCGCGTGAGCAGCGCGGTCAAGACAGCGCCATTGCGTTCGATATCCGAGCCGGTCAAGAAGCCGCCGTTGGGTTCCCAGCCGCACACGCGCTGCTTTCCTTTGCGGCGGGCCTGCTCCATGCCGGCGATGACAAATGGCGAGCCGATGCGGGTCTTGGGTTCGACGAATTGCGCGAGATTGCCGCGGTCCACGGCGTCGTTCGAGCTGATGGGCACCACTACGGAATCGGCGTGCAAATACTCGGCGACCACCATGCCTAGCAAGTCGCCGCCGAAGAAGCGCGCCTGGCCGGTGGTTGGATCGACACCGAGAACCAGGGGACGGTCGCTATCGCCATCGGTGGAGACAATGGCATCGAGCGGTCCATGGAGGGCGGCGGCTTCATTGGCCAGCGCTTGAATGGCGGCTAACTGCGGCTCGCGGATATTTTCGGTGTCGATAGGAACGAAGGTATCGCTGCGTCCCGCGGCGATGGTTTGGGCGCCGAGGCCGGCGAGGATCTCGACGAGCAGGTCGCGGCCCACGGCGGAGTGTTGATAGACCAGGAGGCGCTTGCCGGCGAGAGAAGCGCCGCGGAAGAAATTGGTGAATCGATCGATCCAGGCCTGGCGGGCCGCGGGATGGTCGGGCGGAAGATCCTGGTGGCCGGCTTTGAGGAAGCCGCGCTGGTTGAATGGCGACCGGTCGCAGGGCTCGTCGTATAGCCTATGGCGGACTCGGAGCACCTGTTCGTTAATCGGGGTTTCCTGCTCTTTCAACAACTCGCCTTGGGCGCTATAGGTTTTGTAGCCATTGCGGTCGAACGGAATATGGCTGCCGGTCACCATGATGCCGCCCTTGCGGCGCGCCAGGGCGTAACAGGCGAGAGCGGGAGTGGGAATGGGGCCAAGGTTGACGGGGCGCATGCCGGCGTCGCGCACGGCGGCCACGATGGCTTGCGCGATCTCTCCACGGCCCTCCTCGCCGGGCACGAAACGATCGGAGCTGGGGCGCAGATCGCGCGCCAAAAAAAATTCTTCGCCGCGCACGATGCCGCCTTCGGCGAGAGGCAGCAATTGCAGGTATTCCAGTTCCGCCAAGACGTTGATATAGACCTCGAGTTGGGTGAGATCGACGACCTTGCCGCGGCGTCCGCTGGTTCCGAACTCGAGTTCGCGCGGTTCGTAAGTGAGACTGGCTTGCAGCGAATGGCTGGTCGGGGAAGAGTCGGCAGGTATCAATCTTCAAGTGTAAGCCTTCGAGGGGACTAGCGGCCAAGTGCTACAATCCGTCATTCCAGTGATGTCACAAACGCGTCGCGAACTAATCAAACTGGCCTCGGCAACCCTCGCTATGGCTCAGGCGATGCCCGTTCGGGCACAGAACCCGCCGTCGGGAAATATCTCTCTTTGGGCCACCTTTGGGACCAAAAGGTTCGAACCCGGCGCGCCGCCGGTGTGGAAGGCGGCACGCGATAGCAGCGCGGACGCTATCGTCCTCGATCCGGCCAGAAAGTTCCAGGAGATTCTGGGGTTCGGAGCAGCCTTTACGGACGCTTCGTGCTATGTCCTGAACCGGCTGGCGGCCGGCGCTAGGGAACAGCTTCTCAAAGAGCTGCTCGACCCCGCGAAGCTGGGCTTGAGTGTCTTCCGTATCTGCATCGGTTCCAGCGATTATTCCACCAAGGCTTATAGCTTCGATGAAGGCGAGCCCGATCCGGAAATGGCGCGCTTCTCCATCGATCACGACCGGGAATATATCCTGCCGGTATTGAAACAGGCCCGCTCTATCGATCCCGATCTGTTCCTGCTGGCTTCGCCATGGAGCCCACCAGGATGGATGAAGGCCAATGGATCCATGCTGGGCGGTTGCATGCATAAGGGAAACTTCGCGGCTTACGCGAAATACTTCGTGAAGTTTCTTCAAGCCTACGCGACGGCGGGCGTTCCCGTGCAAGCCGTCACCGTGCAGAACGAAGTCGATACCGATCAGGATAGCCGCATGCCGGCGTGCCTGTGGGGTCAGGAGTACGAGACCGAGTTTGTCGCCCGGCACCTGGGCCCGCAATTAGCCGCCAACCGGATCGGCACGCGAATCTGGATCGTGGATCACAACTATAACTTGTGGGGCCGCGCCATCGGCGAATTGGACGAAGCGGAGGTGAGCCGCTACGTGGATGGGGTGGCATGGCACGGTTACCTTGGGGAACCCTCCGCCATGTCGCGGGTGCACGATGCCCATCCCGATAAACACGCCTACTGGACCGAAGGTGGTCCCGATTACCGCGATCCCGGTTACCAGACGGAGTGGAGCCGCTGGGGCGGGACCTTTGCCGGCGTTTTGCGAAACTGGGCCCGTTGCGTTATCGCGTGGAACATCGCCCTGGATGAAGCCGGCAAACCGAATATCGGACCATTCGATTGCGGCGGCACAGTCACCGTGAATTCGAAAACCGGAGAGATCACGCGCAGCGGCATGTGTTGGGCGCTAGCCCATTACTCACGCGCCATGAAGCGCGGCGCGCGGCGCATCGAATCGTCGTCGGTGCTGCCGGATGTTTCGCACGTGGCGGCCATCAATGCGGATGGAAGCTATGCGCTGGTTCTGACCAACCCCGGAGCCGCGCGGGAAATCGCCGTGCGTCTCGCCGGAATGGAGGCCAGAGTACGGCTGGAGGCCGATTCGATCAGTACGCTGAGTTGGCACCCGTAGTACGGGGTAGTTACCCGCACCCCACGCCACCCTATGCTTCAGTGATATAAGATAAAACTACTCTTTTATGCCAGCCACGCGCACTCAGAAAGATCAGAAGGATGGTATCGCGGCCCTCAGCCAGGCCAAACAAAGCCTCCGGCTGGGGGGAGGCGCCGAACGCGCGGCTAAACAGCACAAAGACGGCAAACTCACGGCACGCGAGCGTTTGGAACTGTTGCTCGATCGGGACACCTTTCAGGAAATGGGCCTGTTCGCGCAACACCGCGCGACGTTATTCGGAATGGCTGGGAAACCGCTGCCGGCCGATGGAGTGGTGACGGGCAGCGGGAAGGTGGACACGCGGATCGTACACGTGGCCAGCCAGGACTTCACCGTGGCCGGCGGCTCGGCCGGCGAAGTTCACGGCGATAAGATCTCGGTGGCCATGCAATATTCGTTGAACACCGGCACGCCGTTCGTATTCATCAACGATTCGGGCGGGGCTCGCGTGCAGGAGGGCGTGGGCAGCCTGTCCGGATATGCGAAGGTGTTTTACCACAACATCCTGCTTTCGGGCGTAGTGCCGCAGATTTCGTTGATCTGCGGGCCGTGCGCCGGCGGGGCGGCTTACAGTCCCGCGCTCACCGATTTCATCATCCAGACGCGCTACGCGCATATGTTCATCACGGGGCCCGCTGTCATCCGGCAGGTGACCGGCGAGGAGATCAGCCCGGAACAGTTGGGCGGCGTGCGGGCGCAGATGGAGCGCTCCGGAGTGGTGCATTTCATCGCCGAGAACGACGTGGACGCCATCAAGATCTGCAAACGGCTGCTCTCGTTTCTGCCTTCCAACAATCTGGAAGACCCGCCGCGCGGCGAGCAGGACAAACGCCATTTCCGCGATGACGCGCTGAATACCGTGGTGCCCAGCGAATCGAAGATGGCGTATGACGTGCGCGAGATCATCGGGCGGATTGTGGACCGGTCCGATTTTCTGGAAGTGCAGAAGGAGTTTGCCAAGAACCTGGTGGTGGGGTTCGGGCGGCTGGTGGGACGGCCGGTGGGCATTATCGCCAATCAACCGTGCGTGCTGGCGGGCGTGCTGGATATCAACGCGTCCGATAAGGGGGCGCGGTTCGTCCGTTTCTGCAACACGTTCAACATTCCGCTGATCACGCTGGTGGACGTTCCCGGCTTTCTGCCGGGCGTTGACCAGGAATACAACGGCATCATCCGCCACGGAGCGAAGTTGTTGTTCGCCTATGGAGCGGCCACCGTGCCGAAGCTTACGGTGGTGATCCGCAAAGCGTACGGCGGCGGGTACATCGCGATGTGCTCGAAAGGGCTGGGCGCGGACCGGGTATTCGCGTGGCCCTCGGCGGAGATCGCGGTAATGGGCGCGGAGGGCGCGGCCGAGATCGTATTCCGCCACGAGATCGCCGCGGCGGACGACCAGGAGTCGCGCCGGCGCGAGCTGATCGAAGAATACCGGGAAACCTTCTCGACCCCGTATGTGGCCGCGGGGGCGAGGCTGGTGGACGATATCATCGAGCCCGCCGAAACGCGGGGAGCGCTAGCTCTGGCACTGGATTCGCTGGCCAGCAAACGCGTCTCGCGGCCGGCCAAAAAACACGGAAACATTCCGCTCTGAGGCGAATATGCCACGGGAAATTCCAGAATCGAACCCGGAAAGACCTCGGGCGCGAGACATCGAAATGGCGCCGCCGGCGGCGTTGGACCGGGAGACTGCCAGGCGCCACCGCGTTCTGATTGCGGCCGCGGTGGCGGCGGTTGTGCAGGATGCGAGGATTCGTGACATCAAGCCGGCGGCATGGACGCGGCGGCGCGCGGCAAGCGTCAAGCCCGATCCCGATTTCCGCCGCCACGCCCCAACGCCGGAGCCGGAACTGGACCAGCACCCGGCGGATGAGGAGGAGGCGGAGGTCTCGTGCGGCTCCTGATCACGCTGGAAGGCCAGAGCTACGAGGTGGATGTCGAAGTCCTTCCGGAGAACGCGAAGCTGTGGGATGACGAGAGCCGCGTGGCGATTCCGGATTCCGTGCTGCTGCCGCCGCTCCTGCCCGACATTCGCGATGTGGATAAGATTTGCCACTGCCCGATCGCGGGAGCCATCGTTTCGGTCGAGGTGGCAATAGGCGCGCTTGTCCATCAGGGCGATCCCGTGGCAATTATTGAAGCCATGAAGATGCAAACCATGGTCCCGGCTCCGGTGGATGGCAGGGTAGTGGAAATCGGCGTCAAGCCCGGCGACGCGGTGCGGCCCGGCCAGGTGCTGTGCCGGGTGGAGTGATCTTCGAGTTCGGTCCGTTTCGTTACGATGCGGGCCAGCGGTTGTTGTTCCGGGGCGCTGAGCTGGTGCCTCTGGGTCCCAAGGTGGCGGACACGCTGCACGTTCTTCTGGAGCGGCGCGGGCAGGTGGTGGATAAGGCCGAGCTAATGAAGCTGGTCTGGCCGGATGCCGCCGTGGAAGAGGTTGGGCTGGCGCGCAACATCTCGCTGCTGCGCAAAGTCCTGGACGACGATTCCGGCCAGAACCTGTACATTGAAACCATCCCGCGCCGTGGTTACCGGTTTACGGCGCAGGTTGCCACACCTCCCGTGGCCGCCGCTCCGGAGCCTCGGCGGCGGCAACGGCACCTCTGGCGCTGGTCGATCCTGCTCGGGTGCGCAATCGCGGCGGCGCTATTCACGTATTACCAGTTCTTTGTGCCGTCTCCCTATCTGGCAAAGAGCCACGGCGCCAGCCTGGCAGTTGTCCCGTTCCCGTGTCTTTGTCCGGGGATGGATGGCGACAAATTCTCGACGGGCTTGAACGATTTGGTAGTGACCGGACTCTCGAAGTTGAATGGCGTGCAGGTGATCGCCCCCAGCACGGTCCGCCGCCACCAGCACGCCGGCATCTCCATGGGACTGATGGCGCGGCTGCTCCGTTTGGATGTCCTGGTGGAAGGAAGCATCCAGCGACTCGACAACCGGCTGCGGATCGCCGCGCGGGTCGTGGACGTGCCCACCAGCCGGGTGATTTGGGCGGAGAGTTACGACGAGCCGGCGGACGATCTGGCAGCGGCCCAGGCCGCGGTGGCGCGGGCCGTGACAGCGGAAGCCGGCAAGCGGTTGAGTAGCGGGACGCGCTGAAGGTCCGCCCAATGGACCACTTGCTGACGCGCGTGGCTCTGTTGGTGCGTTGATGCGCAAAGACCTCATTCGGAGCCGCGACTGTGAAGGAGCGGTTTGCCGCCCGGGAAACCGAGCCCCGCACGGGCATTCAAGGTTCGCGAAGAGTTTTCGAATGAATTCCGAAGCTTTTTCTCGCGGAAAGCAACCGATCCTGGAGTTGCGATGACAATTCAAAACCTCACATGGCGCGCAGCGGTAATCGGTCGTTGGATTGCTAGGATCGGCGGGAGCCTCATGGTCCTGTTCGTGCTCGCTTTTCTGATCGGCGAAGGGGTTCCACCGATTACGCGAATGAACCTGCGGGAGCAACTGTACACTCTGGCATTCGCCGGCCTCTTCGGCGGCTTGGTCATAGCCTGGTTCTGGGAAGGATGGGGCGGCGCCCTCTCGCTGGCGGCATGGGGCTTTCTGGCGATTCTTGCCAGGAGACCACCGTGGGATCTGCCGCTTTCGATTCCCGCGGCCGCCGCTTTGATTCATCTGCTGTGCTGGTGGCGGCTCCGCGGACCGGCCCCGGTGCAGCCGGGCGCGGGCACGGCGGTTTCGGCTCATCACAAAACTCTATTCGCATTTCTATGGGCATGCCTGGCGGTTTTTGTGTTGCTGTGCGCGAACGAGATGTTCGGCAATCCGCCGCTGATGACCCGATCCGGGCCACCACCGGCCTGGATGGTAGGGACCTGGTCCGCCGAGTCACCCACGGTAACCGGGCGGCGGCTTCCTGTTGCAATCTCAGTTGAGCTGACTATCGCTCCAGATGGTTCGGTTGCCGGCTCGATCGGCGGCGCGGATTTGATTGGCGGCCGGCTCACGGAAAATCGAAGCTGGTTTGGGCGGCTGATGCACTGGCGGACGGAATACTTCATTCAAGGCTCGTTATCACGCGCCGTGGAATTCTATGGCGGGACTGCCGGTGACCGATTTTGCGTGCCCATCAACGTTTCGGCGCAGGGATTGGATGGCAGCCTTTTCCTGTTCCATCCGGGACATCCCGAGCCGCTGGGGCTGCTGCTTAGAAAGCGGTAAGGGAGAGGCCACGGGTCTTATGTCTCTATTGCACGGGTAACGTCACCGTATTCGTGGTCGTGTCGTTCGCAGGTGCGGTGGCAATGCCGTCAGGACCGGTACCCCAGCAGGCTGGGAACTTCATCGTCAGCTGGTTGTTGCCCGATGGAGTATTTGCCGAAACCTGCAGATTGATTTGATCCAGCCCGAATAGCCGGGAGCCGGCCCTGCATACAGAATGTCGCCGAGATTCGCCGATGGATCGAAGCAAGTCTGGCGTAAGCCAGTCAGGTACACAATCACCACTTCGCCCTTCCCAGCCGGATTGGCCGGAGTCACCAGGCTGTAATCGGAGGAATGCTGGATGGCGGCCGAGCCATCGGAGAGGGTGAAGATCCCAGGTGCGACGCGAGCCGGCACTGCAGTGGATGTCAGTCCCCCATAGAGCAGATCGACCTCCGCAATCGCGCCGTCCCCTGGCGCGAAGTGGCATCGCCAACGTCGAGTCAGATAAACGGAAGGAATAGTTCCCAACGCCATACGAGCCCAGGGTTACGCTGCTTTGACCGGTCAGTGCTACGCTCCCAGAGAGCAGAAGGTATAGAACGGTCTTCATCGATTTGCCACCTTCCAAGTACAAAGACCCGAAAAACATCCTCTTCAACTACATCTTGGACGAATAACGGTTTCCGGAAGGCAGCCAACATGTGTGGCCATCCAGCTTTTTCGCAAGCCGAGCCAGTGGTGCCTCACTCGATGGTCGCCAGCACATCCCCGGCGGCCACGGTAGCGCCTTCGCGCGCGGTGACCGTCAGCACCCGGCCCGCGCGCGCGGCTTTCAGCTCGTTCTGCATCTTCATGGCTTCCACCACGGCGATGCCTTGCCCGGCCGCAACCTCTTCGCCCGGCGAGACCAGCACGCGCACCACTTTTCCGGGCATGGGCGCCACCATGGATTGCACGCCCTTTCCACCTTTTCCGCCGGATGACCGGACCCAGCGGCGCGGATCGGTGACTTCCGCCTCGAACCGGAAACCGTCGATCACCACCACGAGGCCGTTGGCCGTTTCCTCCACGCGCGCATCGTAACTGCGCCCCTTCATGAGGATGGAGTAAACGCCGGGCTCGGGAATTTCCACTTGCGCCTCGCGCGAGGGCTCCTGATCGATGCGAAAACGGCACTCGGGCGCGGGGGCGAGGATCTCGATACGGCCCGGTTTCCCATTCAGCACCAGGTGGAATTTCATCGCAGCAACTCGTTTCTGCCCGCTTCCCGCCACGCGTTGCCGGGGACGCCATTTGCCGATCCGGTCCCGTTGCGCGCGGCCGTATGAAGGGCAGCGGCCAGCGCCGCCACGGCGGCGAAATCGGGAGGGGGCACGGGCGGCTCGCGCCGCGCAAAGAATTCCTCAATGAACCCCGTATGCAAGCGGCCGGCGCGGAACTCGTCATCCTCCACGATCTGCCGGAAAAAGCCGATGTTGGTGCGGATGCCGCCCACGTCGTATTCGCGCAGCGCGCGCAGCAACCGCGCGGCGGCTTCCTCGCGCGTCGCGGCCCACACCGCCAGCTTGGCCAGCAGCGGGTCGTATTCCATGGGCACCGTCCAGCCATCGTACACGCAGGCATCCAGCCGGATTCCAGGGCCGAGCGGCCGCGTCAGCCGCGTCAACTTACCGGGGTAAGGCAAGAAGCCGTTGAACGGATCTTCCGCATAGATGCGGCATTCGAAAGCCCAACCGCGCCACGCGACTTCGTTTTGCTCGAACGGCAATCGCTCCCCGGCGGCGATCTCCACTTGCAGCTTGACCAGATCGAGACCCGTAACCAGTTCGGTCACGGGGTGCTCCACCTGCAAACGGGTGTTCATCTCCAGGAAGTAGAAGCGGCCCTCCCGGTCCACCAGGAACTCCACCGTTCCGGCGTTGTAATACGCGGCGGCGCGGGCGGCGCGGATGGCGGCTTCGCCCATGGCCTGCCGCATCTCGGGATGGAGCGCCACCAGCGGTGAGGGGCATTCCTCCATGACCTTTTGATGCCGCCGCTGGATGGAGCATTCGCGCTCGCCTAAGTGCACCATGTTGCCGTGGCGGTCGCCCAGCAACTGGATCTCGATATGGCGCGGCTTCTCGACCAGCTTTTCGACATAGATTTCGGGACTCTTGAAGGAGCGCTCGGCTTCGCTGGCGGCATCGCGGAATGCCGCGTCGAGATCGGCTTCGCGATCCACGCGCCGCATTCCCTTGCCGCCGCCGCCAGCCACGGCTTTGAGCAGGATGGGATAGCCGTGCGTTTTTGCAAAGCGGTGGGCTTCCTCGACCGTCACGCTGCGATCCGTGCCAGGCACCACCGGCGTCCCCGCGGCGATAGCGGTCTGCCGGGCGGCGGTCTTCGATCCCATGGCGCGGATGGAGTGGGCCGAGGGCCCGATGAACACCAAGCCGGCGTCTTCGCAGGCAGCCGCAAAATCGGCGTTCTCGCTGAGAAATCCGTATCCCGGATGCACGGCTTCGACGCCGTGTTTGCGGGCCGCGTCCAGAATGCGGTCGATGCGCAAGTAACTTTCGGCGGAAGGCGGCGGCCCGATATGCTCCGCTTCATCGGCCATGCGCACGTGGAGCGATGTGCGGTCGGCATCGGAATAGACCGCCACCGTGCCGATCCCCATTTCACGCAGCGTGCGCATGACCCGGACCGCGATTTCCCCTCGATTGGCAATCAGTACTTTGCGGAACATGTCGGAGAAATTGTAGCGCGTTCAAGAGCTTCTTAGCCGCGTTACGCGCTCTGAACTTATCCCGTGCTGAAAAGCGGTAATGCCGCTTCCGGCGTCAAGGAACGGACGGGAGACCCGCGAAAGCCCTTCGGGTCTCTGGTGACGATGTAATCGCAATGCGCGTGCCGTGCGGCTGCCGCTGTCACTGCATCCTCAAAGTCCGAACAGGCCAATTGCAACGCTTCTTGGATAACGGCGCTGTCAACGGCAGCGACATCGAATACCCTGAGGATCGCGGATAGTAACGCCTTGGCTTTGGCGGTGCCGCGGTCTTTTCGGATCAGGTAGTGGACGGTCGTCACGGCGTGAGCCGCCAGGAGTCCTTCCGCCGTGCCGGTTTCGACGGCGGCCCATGCTGCCGCGCTTGCCTCTACGTGGGGTTTTCGGTCCAGCAGAACGTCGAGGATCACATTGACATCGAAGAGTAATCTTTTCATCGGTACTTGATCGCCAGATGTTTCCCGTATCCCTTGAGATCCGCCTTCTTCAAAGACCCGCGAACCGAACGCAGGATCGGGGCGTCCCGGTTAGGAAGGGAAGCCGCGTTGGCAACCGAAGCCAGGTAGGCCTCGACCATTTGAGACACCGAAAGACCCCGCTGCTTCGCATAGTGTTTCGCGGAGGAAACCACCTGATCGTCCACACTCAGCGTGAGCTTCGACATATACGTATCATATCGCGAAAAGAATACGTACAGACAGGGTGGTAGTGTCTGAAAACGGGGGGGCAGGTTTCAGCGGGTTTGGCCGGCCAGGAAAGGAAGGATGAGGTCGATGAATTGCCTCGGCGTGACGACGCGGGACTGTTCAAAGGTTTCGGGAAAGTGCTTGGTGTTGCCGGTGACAATGTAGTCCGCCTCGCCGGCGCCGGCGCATTCCAGAATACGGTTGTCGGATTCGTCACCCCTGGCGGCCATGGCAGTATCCGTTGGGTGGACCAGTAAACCGTTCTTGCGTATCAGAGCCATGACTCCGGCGACCCGAGCCGGATCGAGCTTGAGCCGAACTCGGTGCGATACCTTTTCGTATTCCTCTAGGACAGGCGGGGAAATAACCATCAGAATGTTTTTGTTGAGCGCTAGATCCAGAATGGCAGCCGAAGGGCCTTCGTCAACCAGGTTGGCGGACACCACGACGTTGGTGTCGAGCACAGCCTTGACGATCATGGTTTGGGCTGCTTACGGGTCTTCCTGGCCTGGGGGCGCCGAACGGCCGCCACTTCGGCATCGATCTGCTTCATGGTCAGCTTGTCACTACCATTTCTTTTGGCTTCTTCCCGTATGGCCTGGAGGACGGGCGGGGTTGGCGCAATCTGCCGGATGAATTCGCGCACGTCCAAGACCGTCCGCGGCTGCTGGTAGCGGCGCAAAGCCTCGCGCATTAGCTCGCTCATGGTCCGATTTTCCTTCTTGGCCAGCCGCTCGGCCTGCTTGGCCATCTCCGGGGGCATGGTGATGGAATAAACTCTGGTGGTTCTCATGGAAGTGCTCATGGATATTATATGTCGTTCCTGCTTTGTATGACTTAGCACTAGAAGCAGTGGACACCGTTTCGAACCGATGGGCGGGAACAATCCGAAGCACATTGACGTCAGAAACTTGAGAGCATTGTGGGATTGAGTTCCCTTTTGTGGAGCGTCTGCAGGGTCTGGCGCTGGGCGCGCAATAGGGTGACCAGAGCGTTATACTTGCTTCAGGAGCGGTGAAATGAACGACGAGTTGCAGGATCTCTTGGACGCGGGCTATAAGCCTGCAGTCGTCGGGCCGCAACCCTTTTCATTCGATGAGCTCTTGCGGAGGGTCGATCCCGCGCCGGACGAAGAGACGGAACGCTTTGTAGCTGCCATCTATGCGGACCGCCGCCAGGCAGCTGAGAATTCCTCGCCTGAATGAGCCTGATTGTCGTCGATACCGACGTTGCCTCCTACATCTTCAGTTGGCACTCGCTGGCGCAGCAGTACGCTGACGTCCTGCGCGGGTCCGAGTTGATTCTGTCCTTCATGACGATAGCCGAATTGCGCATGGGCGCGATTTCAGCACGTTGGGGTGGCCGCCGGCGCGTTCTCCTCGAACAATTCATGGAGCGCTTCGAGCGGGTCTACGCCGACAACGACCTTTGCACTGTCTGGGCGCGGGTTCGCGCTGATGCAAGAGCGACTGGCTGGGCATTGAGTCCGCAGGACGCTTGGATCGCGGCCACAGCACTTGCGCTCGACGCCCCGCTCGCAACAAATAACCGGCGCGATTTCGAGCACATCCGGAAACTCCGGTTGCTCTCACTTTGAGACCCGCGACAGGCCAAATTGCCGCCATTACCCTCCTCTCCCTACCCTGCTAGAATTGGAGGGTCCGATCTTATGGCCCTCGACTCCACTGAAGATTCGCTCAAAGAGCGAGGCGTCCGCTTGACCCGCCAGCGGCAGGTGCTGCTCGAATTGATCGACCGCACCGGCGAGCACCTCGATGCCGAGCGGTTGTACCGGATGGCCAAGGAGAAGGACCCCAAGATCAACCGCGTTACCGTGTATCGCACCTTGAAAATGCTCAAGGCCGGCGGACTGGTCGATGAGCTGGACCTCATGCACCATAGCGGCGACCAGCATTACTACGAAACCCGCCTCAAGCAGGAGCACGCTCACGTCATCTGCCTGCGCTGCGGCAAAGTGGAAGAGTTCTACGGCGAGCCCTTGCAGCGGCTGCGCAAACAGATCGAGAGCCATTTCGGTTTTCAAGTGCTGCTGGCACGCACCGAAGTGGGCGGCTATTGCGCCCACTGCCAGACCCTCCGCGCGCGCGAGGTGGAGGAGTTGCGCAACCAGCCGGTGCCGGCTGTCAAACGCGCCGAAAACGGCGAACGGGCCGCGCGGCGCGAACGTTCCAAGCGCGCTTAAATGGAACCTGCTGCCGCTTCCACGGGCGCCGAGCCGGCATCCCTGGTGGTGATCGACCCGGGCGGGCACAAATCGCGCGTCGCCATCGACCCGCTGCCTTTCCTGATCGGGCGCCAGCCCGCCAGCAACCTGATCCTGCGCGATAGCCGCGTCTCGCGGTCCCATGCCCGCATCGTGGTGGAAAACGGGCAATACGTCATCGAAGATTGCGCCAGCCGCCACGGCACGTTTGTCAATGGAAAGCGCATCACGCGACAGGCCTTGGCCAGCTCCGATGCGATCGATTTCGGCACGCAGGATTCCTACCAGCTCGTCCTCATCGTGGACAGCATCGAGCTCCAGCACCTGATGGAACATGTCACGGCGCCCGAGCAATCCACCCCGCCTTCGGGCGTGGGCGGAAACCTCGGCAAGTTGCGAGCCGTGCTGGAGCTGGCGCGCACGCTGCAAAGCTCGTTTTCCGTGGACGACGTGCTGGCCCAGGTTGTGGATACGGCGCTGGCGGTCACCGGCGCGGAACGCGGATTCCTGCTGCTGCGAGCCGGCGAGGGCCTGCACATGCGCGTGGCCCGCCATCGCAAAGGTCACAAGCTGCACGAGAACGATCTGCGCGTGCCGCGCGCCGTCATCCATCGGGCCTTGCAACACCGGCGCGAGCTGCTCTACATGAACTTCGATCCGGGCGCGGAGGGTCCGGCGGCCGCCGGCCGCACCATCGCCGACCTGGAACTGCGCAGCGCGATTTGCGTTCCCCTGGTCCGCATCCGCACCAATACGCAGGCCGATACCACCGGCGTGCTTGCCACGGGCAACGAAACCGTGGGCGTGCTCTACATGGATTCGCGGCTGGTGGCGGCGGACCTGGCCGGCGGCAACCGCGAGTTGCTGCAAACGCTGGCCATGGAAACCTCCACCGTGCTCGAAAATGCGCGCCTGCTGGAAGAAGAGCACGTCAAGCAGCAGATGGAGGAAGAGCTGCGGGTGGCCCGCGACATCCAGCGCAGCCTGCTTCCGCCCAAGCTCCCCGACGAAGGCTGGCTACGCGCCGCGGGCAGCAGCGTGGCCTCGGCCGAAGTGGGCGGCGATTATTACGATGTGATGCGCGTCAACCCGCATTGCTGGGAGGCGGTGGTGGCCGACGTCTCCGGGAAAGGCGTCAGCTCGGCATTGCTCGCATCCCTCTTGCAAGGCTCCCTGATCACCGCCAGCGATGACCCCGCCATTCTGGTACGCCGCATCGAGCGGCTCAATGAGTTCCTGTTCGAGCGCACCGGGGGCGAAAAGTACGCCACCGTCTTCTACAGCCTGCTGGACGAGAACGGCCGCTTCTCTTACGTCAATGCGGCGCACTGCCCGCCGATGGTGGTGCGGCTGGGCGGCGCAATCGAAGAGCTGGAAGCGACCGGGATGCCGGTCGGATTGCTCGATACCGCTACATTCGCGGTCGGCGAACGGAGGCTGTCGGCTGGCGATAAGGTGGTTATCTACACGGATGGTGTCACCGAAGCACAGGATGCCCAGGGTGGCTTTTTCAGCAAGAAGCGGCTGCGGGAACTGGTCGAGGCGAATAGCACCCGGTCTTCGGGGGAACTTCACGATGCGATTCAACAAGGCGTTACGGCGTTCACCGAGGGCGCCGTCCAATCCGACGACATCACCCTGCTGGTGATCGAGTATCGGGGCGCGTGAAAACACGTCATTTCTCTATGGGATGGGTCCCAATCCACACCTCCAGATCCCAATGACTGTTGAAAAAGTCTGCACTGCGTTGATTTTCCAAGAATCCTGTGCTGGCAAGCCGATTGCTGAGTTACTCTTCCCGCAAGAAAAGGAGCGCTCTGTGACCCAAGCCGCAACCCTACCTAAGACCGAGCACTTGCGTGCTCTACCCGGAGACGACGTCCGGCAGATTCTATGGCGCTACGCCGATCGCTACGACTTACAGATGCTGGTCCAATCCTCGCGTGCCGTGGCCCGTGGACCGGTCGCCCGGCTGGTGGCGCAAGGCGCCCGCAACACGCACGAGTGGACCCCGGAAAAGGCCGCGCTGCTCCAGGCGTTCGACGAATCCGGCATCACCGGCGTGTTCCAGGAGCCGTCGCAGGGTGGGTTCATCGAAGGTCCCAAGAATCTGGCGCTGGCCCTGGTGGCTTTCGAACTGGCGTGGGTGGATGCCGGCGCCGCCACCGGCAGCCTGGCCGGATGCCTTGCCCTTTCGCCCATCCACGAACGCGGCACCCCGGAACAGCGCGATTTTTACATGAGCAAATGCGCTCCCGCCCAGCCCGGCGAGGACCGCAAGCCCTGGCGCGGCGCGTTCTGCTTGACCGAGCCCATCCCCTACGTGGGGGTGGAGACGGGAATGCTGGGCGGCAAGATGAAGATCGCCGAGTGGGAAGCAGGCCAGGAGCCCATGCTCCAGGTGGATAAGCGCGGCCGCTTCATCACCAACATGGGTTTCGCCAACTTCGTGGCGGCCGCCGTGGAATCCGACGATCCGCGCATCAAGGGCACGTGCATGGTGGTCCTCCATGAAACCGATCCGGGCATCTTCGACCGCGGCACGCCCACGCGCAAGCTGGTCCACCAGCTTTCCTCCACCTCCGACCCGATCTTCAGCATGAAGGTGCCGGCCAGCCGCATTATCGGCGGCTACACGGTCAAGGATGGCGTGATCGTGCCGCGCGTCAGCGTGGGCGAAATCATCGAAGCCGTTTTCCGCCACACGCGCGTCACGGTGGGCATCATGACATCGGCCAAGCTGCTTTCGGCGGTGGAGCCGGTGATCCGCTATCATCGCAACCGGTTCCGGGGCGGCTCGATCGCCACTCCCGGCACGCCGCGCTACGAACTGGGATTGCAGCTCAAGGAAGACGCCGTGCAGCGGCTGGTGGATGTGTGGGCCACGGGCGAGGCCAGTGCTGCCCTGGGATTCGCGGCGGCGCGCATCTTCGACCAGCTCGACCCGCTGGAGCACCGGCGCGCGGAAATTCTCGAACAGCGCGGCGTAACCGGTTCGGCGGTGCTCAAGAGCCGCCGCCAGCTCGGCAAAGACGCCATCGAGTTCCTGCACGGGCGGCGCCCCGACCTGGCCGACGATGTGCTGATCCAATACGCCATTCTCGATTCGGTGGCCAACGTTCTTTGCCCGGCGTGCAAGCTGTGGAACACCGGCCACGGCGCCAGCATGATGCGGGAAGCGGTCAGCCTGATGGGCGGCTACGGCATCACCGAGGATTGCCCCGGATTCCTGGGGCACAAATGGATGGATGCGCAGCTCGAAGCCACTTATGAAGGGCCGGAAGTGGTGCAGCGCCGGCAGCTCAGCCTCACCATGACCGACGAGCTGTTTCTGGCGCAGTTCAAAGAGTGGATCCGCGAGATGCGGACGATCGCCAACGACCGGCCGGGCACGGGCGCCTGCGCCCTCGCGAGCGCCATGCAAATGTGGCTGTGGACCTTGCAGCACCTGCAAAAAACGCCCGACGCCAACGGCGATAAGCTCTACCAGGGCGCGCGCCAGGGCGTGACCTTCCCGCTAGCGGATGCGCTCTGCTGGCTGCTCTCCTCGCGCTGCCAGATTCTGGACCTGATCGAGCTGGAGAAAAAAGGCCCCGAGATCCCCACCCTGGCCGAAGGACTGGTCGGGCTGGTGGGGTTCCTCACCGATCTTTGCCATGTTCAGGCGGCCCACTCGGCGGGCGAAGTGGCCCGCATCTGCGCGGAGCTGGTGCACGGGTTCAACCGGCATCCCGCGTGGGATACCGAAGGCTGCACGGCGTGCTACCAGGCGGAGGATCTGGACGCCATGGAGAGCCTCATCCCCGGTATTTCAGCGCTGGCCCGCGGCTACACCGACGTGATCGAAGCGGGCGGCGCACATCCTCCCAAGGCCGGGCCCTGCGTGCGATTCGACGGCCTCGATCAGTTCGCACGGCTGCGCGTGCGCCTGGACGGCTGCCTGACCGGGTCGCTATTGGCCAAAGACCGCGCCGCTGAAGCGCTGACCAAGGTCATGATTCCGGAAGCCCTGGATTATCCGGCATGAGCGACGCCAATGTCGAACGGCAAACGATGGAAACCGACATCGTCTGCGTAGGCTTCGGCCCGGCGGCCGCCGGCTTCCTGACCACACTCTCGCGGCAACTGGTGAACCCCGACGGCACTCCGGCTGTCGAGAGCCCGTCGATGCCGGGGGCGCCGTTGCAAGTGATGTGCTACGAACGCGCCGATAGCACCGGTTTCGGCGTCTCCGGCGTGGTGACGCGCGCGCGAGGCATCCGCGCGACGCTGCCCGATCTGGATATCGGGCAAATTCCGATGGCCGCCGCCGTGGGCGATGAGAAGCTGGTATACCTGTTGGATCCGGTGGGCGCCAGCCGGCGCTCGCCGGCGCTGCGGGCGTCCGACCGGCTCATCCGCGCGGCGCATGTGGACCGCGCCAGCGCCGTTGAACTGCCCTACACGCCGCCTTTCCTGGGGAAGCACGGCGGCATGGTGTTTTCGCTGGGTCAGTTCCTGCAATACATCGGCGGCGAATTGATGGCATCGGGAACCGTGCAGGTATGGCCCGGCATGCCGGTGGCGGAGGCGCTGATCGACGATAACGCCGAGAGCGAGCGCGTGCGGGGCATCCGCCTGGTGGACCAGGGCGTGGACCGGCAGGGCTTCCCCGATGCCGGGTATATGCCCGGCATGGATATACACGCTGCCCTGACCGTGGTGGCGGATGGGCCGGTGGGAGCCGTGGGGCGGCAACTCGATGCGCATTTCGGCATGCCGCCAGGGCATCACCAGCGCGAATGGGCGCTGGGCATGAAAATGGTGGTGGATCTTCCCGCCGATAGCACGCTCGAGCCGGGAACCGTGATTCACACTTTCGGATTCCCCGAACCCGAAATCTTTGGCTTTTTCTACGTGCTGCCGGACCGCGTGGCGACAGTCGGCATCTTCGTGCCCTCGTGGTTCCGCAGTCCGGTTCGCACCGTCTACCGCTATTTGCAGCACTACATGCTGCATCCCTATTTGTGGCGCTATTTGAAAGGCGGCAAGTTGCGCTCGTGGGGAGCCAAATCGCTGCAGGAATCCGGCAAGCGCGGCGAACCGATTCTGGTGGGCGAGGGCTACGCGCGCATCGGGGAAGGGTCGGGGAGCACCAACGTTCTGACCGGCTCCGGCGTGGATGAGGCCTGGACCACGGGCGCGCAGCTCGCCGAAGCGGTTCTGGAACTGCTCCGCGCGGGGCAGCCGCTCAGCAGGGAAAACCTGGAGCGCGCGTATGTGACGCGGCGGCGCGCCAGTTGGGTGGAAGAGGAGGGACGCATCGCCGAAAAGGCCCGCGACGGCTTCCACCAGGGCGTCCTCACCGGCTTGCTCGGCATGGCGCTGGCCGGCTACACCAAAGGCCGGCACGCGATTCATGGCGAACCCCGGCTCTTGCCCGAACTCGGCGAGTATTTCCGCGACAAAATTCCCGCCGCCGAACTCGAGCGCATTCTGGCGGGCTGCCGGAACGGCGGCGTGGCTTGCCACGACGCGTTGATGGAGCGCTGCGGCTGGCCGTCCATTCCGTTCGATGGCGAACTGCTGGTATCGCACCAGGACGCGCTGCTGATCGGCGGCAAGGTGCAGGCGACCCCGGGATTCGCCGATCACGTGCGCTTCATCTATCCGGATTTCTGCGAGCGGTGCGCCTCGAAATTGTGCGTCGAGATGTGCTCCGGACAGGCGATCGCGCCCGGACCCGGCGGGGTTCCGGTGTTCGACCGTGAGAAATGCGTTTACTGCGGCGGCTGTCTATGGAACTGCGCGACGACGTTCGAAGACGATCCGCAATCGGGGAATATCAGCTTCGGAGCCGGCGCGGGCGGTTTGCACTCGAGCGAGAATTGAGGGGGCGGGGCAGTCGCCCCCGAATGTTTTCTCCGTAAGACCAAGTCGGCGGACGGGTCAGTTCAGGTTAAACTGGCACGTTCCCCCGCGCTCGCGGATCCAACGGCGCGCGAACTCTCCAAAGTAGCGGCCCTCGTCTGGCATTCCGACCTTTACAGTGCCGCCGGAGTGTTTATAGAAGTAGTATGAGTGGGTCACACCTTGCGCTCCGCTTCCCATCTGCCGCGCCATGAACAGCAGGGCTCCAGAATCCTTGCCGCCCCATAACACGCAGTAGGCTTCCACATAGTTGATCGGAAGCGCCGCACCTCCTGTTACGGGAGCGCTCATTAAGAACCAACTCGTACCTGCTGCTGGCACTAAGAAATAAACGGTGTCGCGACCGGGCGATAATACAGGCGCATGGAACACCTTCCAAATTCGTCCGTCAATCTTCGGCGGCTCGATCGCGACACGCACAGGTGCAAAACGAGCGGACCGCGACGCCACAAAGATGGTACTCGCCTCAATGAATGGTGCCAGCGCGAAGTGATCGGGCTGCGATCTGTCGATCCGGATGAAGGCGATTGTGTCACCGTCCGGCGAGATCCACAGATCGGCGCAGGGCCCGCCCACTTTGATTTCAGAGCGGCCACCGGCGGAATCCAAATAGCTGATGACGCCATTGTTGAGAGCCACGCCGGCGCCTGGCTGAGCCGGGAGACTTGCCGCCGCGGCCAAAATCGACAGTGACCAAAATGTCCTCACAGCGTGAAATTCTGCTAATTAACGATCCCGGCTTGTGTCAAACAGTTTATCGTTCGGTCTACGTCGAAAACAATGGCGTAGCAGGCGCCCCGGTCTATACGCCGGTTCACCTTCGCTCAACTCAATTGCGCACCTTGACTTGGTTTTCCCTCCCAACGCTTGAAACCAAGTTCAAAAGGTCGCTCGCCTCGTACGGCTTCGACAAGTACTCGTCCATGCCGGCCCGCAGGCAGTTCTCTCTCTCGCCCTCCATGGCGTGGGCTGTCATGGCCACCACCGGTATGTGCCGTCCCAGGCTGGGTTCGAGCCGGCGGATTTCCGCTAGCGCCTGAAATCCGTCCATTTCCGGCATCTGCAGGTCCATCAGTACAAGATCGAAGCGGTGCTGCCGGACCAGCGCGACCGCCTCGATGCCGTTACAAGCGGTCATCGCCGAGTGGCCCGATTTCCGCAACAGCAAAGTGGCCAGTTTCCGGTTGATGGGGTTGTCATCCGTAACGAGGATCGAGAGGGGGGCCGCTGTTCTTGCCGCGCCAGGCGGGGCTTTCCTCGGCGGCGGCAGTTCCCGACCTTGCGCCAGATCGAAACAACCCGTAAAGTGAAAGGCCGCGCCCTGGCCGGCTTCGCTTTCCAACCAGATGCGGCCGCCCATTGTCTGTACGAGCTTCTGGGAAATCGCCAGGCCCAACCCGGTACCGCCGTATTTGCGTGTCACCGAGCCATCCACTTGCCGGAAGGGCTGAAAAAGATCGGCCTGCTTCGCGGCGGCAATGCCGATGCCGGTATCGCGCACGGCAAAGTGCAGCCCTACGTTGCGGTCCGAGCGCTCCTCTGCCGTTGCGCGCAGGGACACGGAGCCTTGTTCGGTGAATTTCAAACCATTGCCCAGCAGATTCAGGAAAACCTGGCGCAGCTTTCCAGGGTCGCCGAGCAATGCGTCGGGGATATCGGACACGGCCTCCATGGTGAGCGCCAGGTTCTTGCGCCGGGCCTCGGCCGACAGGGTCGTCACGGCGGCTTCCATGCACTCGCGTAAGGAGAACGGAATATGCTCCACATCGAGATGCCCGGAGTCTATTTTCGAGAAATCCAGAATGTTGTTGATGACTCCGAGCAGCGCCCGCGCCGAATGCTCCACCGCTTTCAGATATTCCTGCTGTTCGGGCGCCGGGTTCCCATCCAAAGCGAGTTGCGTGAAGCCGAGAATTCCGTTCATCGGCGTGCGAATTTCGTGGCTGACGTTGGCGACAAACGCGCTCTTCGCCCGAGCCGCGGCTTCGGCGGCCGCCCAGGCCCGCCGCAGTTCCTCTTCCATTTGACGCCGTTTGCTGATATCGAGAACGAATACCAGGTTGTGAGGACGGTCCTGGATGGCCACCGGCCGAACCCAGATCAGGGCCGTACGCGGCTCTATGCCTTGGAGCTGGAGCACGACCTCCTTTGCGTCGACAGAACCGGCCGTGCGTAATTCCTCCCGGCACTGTTCGACGATCTTCCGATCGCGAACCGCAATGTCGTCGATCCTCTTCCCGACGAACTCGTGCTTGGGCCGTGCGATATATTCTTCGAACGCGCGATTGACATCGACGCAGGCCCCGGCTTCGAATAAGGCAATCCCGAACGGCCCGGATTGAAAAATGGTCTGAAACGCTTCCTGGGCGGCGGTCCGGCGCTCCAGCTCGCGCTGGACGCGCTGCCGCGCTTCTTCCAGCTCGGCCGTGCGGACCGCCACCATGCGGTCCAGATCGGCCATCCTCACCTCGGCCTGCCGGGTCACCAGCCATTTGCGGCTCAGTGCGTAGGCCATCTGAATGACTTCGATGTTGTCGAAGGGCTTCTTCAGGATCAGAAGACTATCCGAGTGCCCCAGCCGCCTGTAAATGTCGCTCCACGAATGATCGGAATAGGCAGTGCAGATGACGGTCTGCAGATGGGGATCCACCTCCCGGATGCGGGCGATGGTCTCTATGCCGTCCCAACCGGGAGGCATACGGATATCGACAAACGCCACGGCATAGGGCCGTCCCGCGGCCGAGGCTTGCCGTGCGCGCTCCAATCCCTCCTGGCCCTGATAGGCCGAATCCACCGCAAACTCGGCCAACTCCAGGGGCGCGGAGCCGAACAGCAACATCTCATCGTCCCGTAGCTGGCTGGCCGTCGAGCGGTCCGGCACCAGGATTTTCCGGAGGTCCTCGTGTATGGCTTCATTGTCGTCGATGATGAGGATGCGATGATTCGGTTGCGGCAGTTCCGTGGCAATCATGCTGTTGCTCCCGTTCGCGCCTGGTTGCGGGCGGCCGGCAGTTCCAGGATGAACGTCGCGCCCCGGCCCGGTCCGTCGCTTTCCGCCCAGAGCGCGCCTCCCATCTGTTTGGCGGCTAAAGCTCCCGAGTGCAGTCCGAAACCGTGCCCGTCTTTCTTGGTGGTGAAACCGTGCGCGAATATGCGGGTGAGATTTTCGCGCGGCAATCCGATGCCGGAATCCCGCACTTCAATGCGGACCTTTTCCTCGCCGCCGCGCCGCACGCGCACATCGACGACCCGATCCGGCGGGTCGGCCTCCTTGATCGCCTGCTTGGCATTTTGCAGGAGGTTCAATAGAATCTGCAGAACCTTGTGCTTATCCGCCGGGACCAGGGGCAACTCATCGAAGCTTCGCACTATGCGAATCCTGTGCTTCTCATAACCCGACTGCAGGATGCGGAAACTATCCTCCACCAACTCGGCCAAAGAGACCTCTTCCACCAGTCCCGACACTTTGGCATAGTTCTGTTGGGTAGCCACGATCTCCTTGATGTGGGCCACATGATCGCGCAGCAGCCGGACCTCGCACAGGATGCCGAACCGCTCGTTTTGGAAATGCCTGCCGAGTTTTTCCAGATACGGCAGGATGCGTTGTCCCGCCGGGTCCCGGGTCACGAAAGCGTCCAGGTCCGAGCCGTGTTGGGCGAGCATTTGAACGGTGGCTTCCATCTGATCGATGCGCAACTCGCGCGTCATGCTCTCCACCAGATTGCTCGAGACGTTCACGCTATTCAGCACGTTGCCCACGTTATGCAGAACACCGGTGGCCACCTCGGCCATGCCCGAGGCACGCGAGAGTTCCATCAGACGATGCTGGGCTTCCGCCAATTCGGCATGAGCCTGGTCCTTGGCATTCACCTGATCCTGCAACTGCTTGGTTCGCTCCGCGACGCGGTGCTCCAGCAGTTCCTTGGCCTCCAGCAGCGCCTCCTGGGCGCGCTGCCGGGTGATGGTGGCTCCCAACATTCCCGCCGCGGTGCGCAGTGCATCGAGCTCCGCTTCGCTCCATTGGCGCATCGCACGGCAATCCTCGAAGGCCAGAATGCCAAACCACGCGGTATTCACGTGGATCGGGATCAGGACGCTGGCGAGCGGCTTGCCGGGAACCGGGCAGCCGTCCACGGCCTCTCGGGTATCGTAATTCAAATGGACGATTTCCCCGCGGCGAAGCGGGTCGGCAAGGGCTCCCAATTCCAGCCCTGTGGTTTCTAAGCGTTGGCGGTAGGCCTCGTTTCCGGGTATACAGCGCTCTTCCCAGCCATAAAGCAACGTAGCGCGAAGTTTTGCATCGGCCGCGGATTGGCTCTCGAAAACGGCGCTCCGACACGCGCCCAGAGCCGTGCCCAGACGGGAAAGCGTTTCCGGCACAACGGTACGCCAGTCGCCGGTGGTCAGAAACTGTTGCGCGGAGTGGCGGATGCTTTCCAAAATCCGGTTGCGCTGCAAGATGGAATCGGCCATGGAGTTGAAAGAACTCGCCAGATTGCCGATTTCGTCACGGCCGCGCGAGTTGGCGCGGGCCGTCAGGTCTCCCTCCGCTACCCTGCGGACGACCGTTTGCAAATCCAGAATGGGCTTCACGAGCAGCTTGGCGTACCATGCCGAGGCGATTAAGCTCAATCCCACGCAAACAATGGCAATGATGCCGGTGCGGCCATAGACCTCACGCACGCTGCGGTCGTAAGAAGAGAGCGAGAGCCCCACGTGGATCCATCCCCATTCGACCGCGGAGTAATCGAACGGTTGCGAGAAGCGAAAAACCCGCCGGCTGAATACCGGCACCACCTGAATGCCGCTCCATACGCGCCGCTCCTGGGGACGCCAGAACGAATCTAGTTCCGCGGTGCGCCAGCCGCCGCGCTCCACGATCACCGAAAGGCCGTCGTTCTTTGTGACGACCAGGTAATCGATGGCCCGATCGCCGGAGAGCACCTGCACACACTGATCCACGACACTGGTGTAGTCCTCCGAAACCGCCGCTCCGGCCGTGACTTCGCGGAGCGAGGAGGAAATTCCGCGGGCCTTGGAATCGAGCGCATCCAGAAGATCGCGCTTCTGTTGCGGGATGATCGCGGTCACGAAAATCGTGAGTGTCACCGAGGTGACCAGCCAGGAGAATAGCGATATCCGAAGCGCGATTCCGCGGGGCAACGGAGGCCGCGGAATCCGCGGAGGGATAATCCGGCTGGCCCCCAATCGTGGGCAAGCGCTTGGTTCGCGTTCGTGTGATTCCACGAGAGCCATTCGCCTAACTCTTGCCGGCCGCGTACCGCTGCCGGATGCGCTCCGCGGATTCTACTACCGTCATGGCGCTCCGCAAGACGGACACATCGCGCGTGGCCAGGGCATTGCTTTGAAATAAACTCAATAACTGCTTGCCCGTGGCGGTTTTGGTCAGGTTCATCAGGGCCGTGCGAAACTGCGCATTCAGCGCCGCGGGGCAGTCCCGGTGAAACCCGAAGATGGATGTGAGAAACGCTGGCGACGAGGCTATGGGGCGCAGCGCTTTGCCGAGCTGCGGGTTGAGTTCGCACATGGTTTCGAACCCGCGGCTGATGACCAGGCAGGCGTCCGCCTGGTGGAAGAATACCGGCAAAACCGTACGAGACAACTTCGGAATCTCGGAGATGGTGGAAAAGAAACGCTCGCCCGGTTCCAGTTTCGACGCGTTGAGCAGAGTTTCCAGCCAGTCCATGGCCAGACACGTGGTCTGGTTGTGATAGAGCGAGAGCGGACGGCCGCGCAGGTCGGCCACCGACCGGAAGGGCGATTCATTGTGGACGAGCAGTATATAGCTGTGCAGGCCGTTGGTGATATCCACTAACAGGGTGTTGGGCTCGACGTAGGGCGCCAGCGGCAAATATTCGCGTGTGGTGCAGCCGATTGCGTGGACCGCGCTTTTTCGCATCAGCTCCACCAATTGGCCTGGCGCGCAGAAGAAGAACCGGTCGTAATCGATGTGCATTCCGGTCACGGTGGAAACCGCGTCGGCCCACGAGTGCATGGCGGCCCGGGCGTCGTTGACATTGACATCGGCGAGGAGCGCGGCGGATGTGGCGGCGCGAAACATGGGCAGTTCCGCGGCGCCGGCGCAAGATGGCAGCGCCAGGCGCAGTAAGCTCCAGCCCAACCCGCCGCCCGCCAGCGGCAGGAAACCGCGACGCGAAATCATTTCATCCCCCCGCTCAGGGTCTTCCGTACCTCCGTTCCAACCACCAGCGTCAGCCCGGAAGCGAGCGCCGCGTAATCGAATCTGGCTTTGAAATGTTGGGCCGACATCAGCGCCTCCATCAGTTGCGCGCGGACCACTTTTTCGGTCTCCACCAAATCGTTCCGGTAGGCGCGTTCGTTCAGATCGCGATTTTGTATGGCAGCCTGCATGGCGGCGCCGGTGGCCTCGGTGGATTTCGCCGCCGCCGTCAATCCGGTGAAAATGTCCTTGATCTGAAGGCCGATTCCTTCCCGCAAGAGGAATTGATTCTCTTTGATTCGATTCAGCCGGACGAGCGCCTCGCTTACCTTGTTATGGGTCAGAAAGCCATCGAACAGCGGAAACTGGAGGCCCACACCCACCGACCAGCCGTCCCGGTTCTGCGGCGTGGAGAGGCCTCCCGCGTAGCCGCCGTTCCACCAACTGTGCAACTCGCCGGTTATGGCGACCTGGGGGTAATACCCCGAGCGCGCAGTGGTTACCGCACCCTCGGCGGCGCGAACCGCGGCTTCCAGCCGCTTCCAGTCCGGACTGAATTGGTATGAGGTGCTGACGAGTCGATCCAGGTTTCCCGTGTATGGCGTGAATGGGATCTCCTCGTCGGCAGGTTGAATGGAGGCGTTCCAGGGCAGTCCGGCGGCATTGGCGAGGGCCGCTTCCGCCATGATTTCGTTCTTCTCCAGCATGGCAACCATCGCCCGCAGCGACTCGACCATGACCTTGTTTTCTAGGTAATCGGCCTTGGTCACCTTTCCCGCCCCGTCCTTGTAAAGGCTTTCGGTCAACCGTAGGGTGACTTCCATGCGCGCCAGCGTGTCATTGCCGAGCCGGTCAACCTGCCGCGCCAGCACGGCGCCCCAATACATCCGCCGGACTTGATCGGCGATCTCCAAATCGGTGCGAACCGCCTCGACACGCATCATCTCCAGGTTTCCGCCGGATTGTTCGCGCAGTCCTTTTCTCATCCCGCCATCGAAAACCAGCCACTTCATATCGAGCGCGCCGGTAGCTAACGTGCGATCCAGGGCCTTGATATCCTGTTGCGGGACCTGGAAGGTCTGGGCCGCCGTATTCACCGTCTGCCCTGGAAAACTGACCGGCATTTGCACGGGGGCCGGCGGAAAGCCCGGACCGAAGGCGTTGGCCGGGATGGTTACGGTCGTCGATCCGCCGGGGACGGCGATGCTCTGCGCGGGAATTTGCATCGCGGCCGCCGGGAAAATGAAGTTAACGGGCCGGTCCAACTCATCGAAAGCGGCGGTCACGTTGACCTGGGGCCAATACCCGGCCAGGGCCTGGCGGTGCTGTGCTTCCGCTAATGCCACCTCGAAGCGCGAGGCAGGGCGGCGATGGTTTCTTTCCATGGCCATTTGCAGGCATCGATCGAGGCTCATGATCGCGGGGGCGGCCGGGCCGCTTGGGTTTGTCACAGGGGCAGTGGTTTGAGGGCCTTGGGCGGAAATCAGGGTGGACAAAAAGGTTGCAGCTATTGCAATCCGCGATAGAAAAACCGAGACAGAATACACCATACTTTCCACATCGGCAGCTTTCCGCGGAAGCTTAGGGTCCGGCGGCCGATACAAACCGGCCGAGCCGCCCGATATACTGGAAGATCAGCCTGATGAGCATATCCCTACAAATCGTGGTCTGCGGGAGCATTGTCCCCGATCCATTACAAACCCTGGAGCCGGTAACCAGTCCTGGTGGGCCGGCTCTCAAGAATGAAATGATGCTGCCGGCGGTGCTGGACCCTTGGGCCGGCCACGCGTTGTTCGAAGCCGCGCACCTGGCGCAACAACTGCCTGGCAGCAAGGTCTGGCTGGTCAGCATGGCCGCCAAGGCCAAGCTGCAACAAGTGATGATGACGGTGGCGCAAAAGGCGCCGTTCGAATTGGTGGCGGTGGATGGTCCGGCTTCCGGCTTTACGGATTCATTCGAGGCGGCCGCCGTCCTGGCCGCCGCCATCGAGGGCATCGCGGGGCTCGATCGACAAAAGCTGCTGGTGTTCGGCGGATGGGAATCGGCCTCGCGCGGCGCCGGCTCGACCATGCAGATGATCGGCGAGCGGCTGGGAATCACGGAGCAGTTCCAGGGGGTGGATCAGATAACCGTTCGGGACGACGGCAGCTTCCAGGTACTGGAGCGGATCGAAGGCGGGCGGCACCAGGTGTCGGTGTGCGCGGCGCCGCCGGCGGTGTTGGGGTGGGCCACGGGGCACCTGCCCGAACCGCGCAACAATCCACAAGTGGGAATGGCCAATATGCGGCTGATCCTGCCGGCGCTGCAACGCGCTAAGCCAGCGGGTGCGGCGAATACGGGATTGCGGTTCGTGGCGGTGAACCTACCCAAACAGCAGCGCGAGACGCGGGTGGTGAAGAACATGCCGGTGGAAGAGATTGCGCGCGAGATCGCGGCGTGGATCGGGGAGGAATAACGTGGAATCCATACTGCTTCTGGCGCACACGGAGAGCGATGGCACCCTCGGCAAACCGGCCCTGGAGGCGTTGACCGCGGCGCTGGCGCTGGGTGGCGAAGTCACGGCCGGCCTGGTGGGCGGACAAGTGGACGCCGCGGCCGGGCAGGCGGCGGGAGCCGGCGTGGCGCGCACGCTGGCGGTGGCCGGCGAGCCATTCGCCGAGTCGCGTTACGCCACCGATGCGGCGGCGGCCGAAGCGATCTGCCGGGCGGCGGGAGCCGCTCTGGTCGTGGCCCCCGATACTTCGCGATGGGCGCGGGCATTACCGGGCGTGGCTTACCGCCTGGGCGGAAGAGTGGACACGCATGTTACCAACCTGACGGTCGATCAGGGCGGGCTAGCGGTGACTCGCTGGTTCTACCGCCAGCGTATGGAGGGCTTGTTGACACGTGCCCAACGGCCCTGGTTCGTGCTGCTGGATAGCGGCTGCTGGGCGCCGTGGAGCGGTCCCTCGGCCGCCGCCAACATGGAAATGGTGGAAGTGGCGGCGCCTGCTACGCGCACTACGGTTACCGGCATCGAAGCTCCCAAGGCGGACGAGCAGACCATACGGCCCGACGCGAAATTGCTGTTCGTCGCCGGCGCCGGCTGGACCAAGAAACAATCCGACGGCGCCGTCCACGTGGCCGAAGCGCAGAGCCTGATCCTCGGTTTTCTGCGGGCCGCGCAAGCGTCGCTGGGGGGCAGCAAATCGCTAGTGGATTTGAGCGGCGAAGGAGAGGCCGTGCTGCCGTTTATGACTCACCTGAACCAGATCGGGCAGACCGGCGCCACGCCGCGTCATCCCAAGGGCCTGTCCACGTGCTGTCATGGCGAGGAGCCGCACGTGGTGGGCTGGCGTTTCATCACAGAACGTCGGGCCATCAACCTGGACGCCAATTGCGGATGGGCGCGGGGGAAAGCGGATGTGGTCTACGTGGCGGACGCATTCGCCGTCATGCGCGAGTTGAATAGGCTACTGGGCTCAGCGTAGACAGGATTAGCTGGCGCGCAGAACCTTTAGCATGGGCATCGGCAAAGTGGCGCCAATCCGTGAGGCAGACTCTTCGGCATGGAAATCGCAGTAGGCGGATATAGGGCCGTTCTCCGTGCGAAATAGGTATGCCGCCTTATGTCCGCACCCGCCGACATCACAGAGTATCGATGGAGAATTCAGGACCTTAATTCTGGTTCTGGGTTGCGCCAAAGCTACACTTCCGCTGCTATATCGGACCATATATTCTCTATTTTTAGCAGCCGAAGATGGCAATCGCTTTACGGTTCTGTTTCAATTCGATTACAGAAATCAGATCTCGTATTCGGGGGATTTGCCGCGGCCGTAACCGATGTGATTCCAGATTCTTTCGTGAATATAATAGGCGACAACCTTGGAAATCATGTCGAGAGCGCCGGCACCGAACGAAAGGCCTACCCGGCCCGTCAGGACAAACACAATTAATGCCGTGACACTCGAGCCGAGAATTCGGTAACTGACGGCCTTAGCAATACTGCGGGTCTGTGTCTCCACGCCGGAAGAACTCCATTCGAAGATACTAGCATATCTCGATAGGAATTGGGGTAATGACTTCATTTCACCTTCATGGCGAAAACCGTCTGATCGTCAAAGGCAGTAGTCGAGAACTTGTCCAAATCTTTGAAGAGGGCTTCGATCAACTCTTTGGGGGGGGTGTGGCAATGAGTGCGGACGACCTGCGCCAGGCGGCCGCGGCCGAACTCGGCGCCGGAAGGACTAAGGTGGTCGGTGATGCCGTCGGAATAGAGAACGATGGAATCGCCCGGCTGCGCCTGAAAGGGGACCTCTTCGTATTCGCGGGTTTCCAGCAGTCCGAGCGGAACGCCCTCGACGCGAATGTTTAGAATCTCGCCGCCGCGGCAGATCATGGGCGGAAGCGCGCCGGCGTTGGCCATGACGATGCGCCGGGTCGCCGGATCCCAGTGCAACACGCACAGGGTGACGTAGCGGGCCTCGACTTTGCGCTCGCTCAGAACGTCGTTGAGGGCGCGCAGCAACTCGGCGGGATGGCGGCGGCGGGGGGTGAGGGTGCGCAACAGCCCGGTCACGAGGCCGCCGTATAGAGCGGCGGCGGCGCCCTTGCCGCTGACATCGCCGAAGGAGATCACGGTCTGCCCATCGGCATGTTCGAAGACGCCGTAAATATCGCCAGAGATCTCGCGGGCGGGGCGCAAGCGGACCACGGCATCCAACCCTTCAATTTCGGGAGCGGCGTCCGGCAGCAGAACGCGTTGCAGCTCGCGGGCGGCCTGGAGGTCTTCCTCCATGCGGCGCTCGCGGGTGGCGATCTCCTGATAGAGGCGGGCGTTTTCGAGGCTGCCGGCCACCAGGGGAGCGAGCAAAGAAAGCATCCGCACGTGTTCTTCGGTGAAATAGCCGACGCGGTCGCTTTCGAGATCCATGACGCCCACCAGGTGGTCCTGGGCGATGAGCGGCACGGCCACTTCGGAACGGATATCGGGATGGGAACAGATGTAGCGGGGGTCCTTGGCGGTATCGTGCACGCGGACCACGGAGCGCGATTCGGCCGCCGCCCCGGTGATGCCTTTGCCAAGCGGAATGTTATCGATGTTGACGCGCTGGTCGTAGCGGATGCTGAACAGGTGATGCAGGGCTTTGGCATCGCGATCCATGAGCAGGATGCTGAATGCGTCGTAATCGATCAGCTCGCGGACGGTGGAGGCGATCTTACCCAGCAGCTCGTTGAGATCGAGGATCGAGGAGAACTCGCGCGCGATATTGGTGAGGGTCTTCAGCGTGCGGTTCTGGCGTTCGACGCGCAGATAGAGGCGGGCGTTATCGATGGCGATGGCAACGCGGGCGGCGATCAGGCGGAGCAGGGCGCGGTCGTATTCGGAGTAAGCGTTGAGGCGGATGGATTGCAGGTCGATGACGCCCACTACGCGATTGCGCGCGGTCATGGGGACGGCCAGCTCGGTGCGCACGGCGTCCACGCTGTTGAGGTAGCGCGGATCGTTGCGCACATCGCCGACCAGGACGGGCTCGCGGCGGGCGGCGGCGGTACCGGTGATGCCCTCGCCCAGCGCGATCGACAGGTTGCGAACGATTTCCTCGCGGTGGCCGACGGCGTAGCGAATGCGCAGGTCGCGGCGCTTCTCGTGGTAGAGCAGAATGGCGAAAAGATCGTAGGGCAACACCCTTTGCACGATTTCGGCGACATTGGCGAGCAACTGGTCGAGCTCGAGGGTCTGCGCGGTGAGAGCCGAGACCTCCAGCAGGAAATCGAGGAGCTCGGAACGCTCGCGGAAACGGACGGCGGGTTTGCGGGCGGCTTGCATCACGCTTTCATCTTCATTGAATCAGGCGGCGGTGGCTTCCACAATTTTCACACTGGCACTAGCGCCGATGCGGGTAGCTCCGGCGGCGGTCATGGTTTGGAGATCGCTCAACGTGCGTATACCGCCGGAGGCTTTCACGCCCATGTCGGGGCCCACGATGCCGCGCATCAATGCGATATCGTGCGCGGTAGCTCCGGCGGTCGAAAAACCGGTGGAGGTTTTGACGAAATCCGCGCCCGCCAGTTTGGCGAGAGTACACGCCACGGCCTTTTGATTGTCGTCGAGGAGGGCGGTCTCGAGGATCACCTTGACGAGGGCGCCGGCTTCATGGGACACGCGCACCACTTGCTGGATGTCGGCTTTGACAGCTTCGTTATCGCCGGAGCGCAGTGCGCCGACATTAATCACCATGTCCACTTCCTGCGCGCCGGCGCGCACGGCGGCGGCGGCTTCGGCCACTTTGGCCTCGGTGCTGGTAGCTCCCAAGGGAAAACCGACCACCGTGCACACCTTGACCGGGCTGCCGGCAAGCTCGGCGCGCACCAGGGGCACCCAATAGGGGTTGACGCACACGCTGGCAAAGCCGTACTGGCGGGCTTCGCGGCAGACTTTGACGACGTCGGCGCGGGTGGCTTCGGGCTTGAGGATGGTGTGATCGATCAGGGCGGCGATGGCGGGATCGATTTTGGTGAGGCGTTCGCTGGCGGAGACGCGGTCGGCGCCGGCGGAGATGATCTCCCGGGTATTGCGGGCGCAGGTTTGGGGGCAGCGCCCGATGCATCCGGGGCACACCTGGCCGGGCAGGTTCAAGCCCTCGCCCTTTTTGGCCGCGGCCGGCGCAGTGGGGACATTCACGCGCGCCAGAATCTCTTCACCGATCTGGGCGACCAGGAGGTCCAGTTCCGTTTGCGTCACGAAAGGCCCTTCTTCATGTATTGGTTTTCGATGTCGATGATTTTCTGCACCCGCGCCTGATGACGCCCGCCGGCGAACGGGGTGGCGACCCAGGTGCGCAGAACCTCCTCGGCCTGGCTTTGGGTCAGGAGGCGGGCGCCGAGAGTGACAATGTTGGAATCGTTGTGCTCGCGGCTATTGCGGGCGGAGGGCTTATCGTAGCAGAGGGCCGCGCGGATGCCTGGAACCTTGTTGGCGGCGATGGAAGAGCCGATGCCGGCGCCATCGATAATGACACCGCGGGTAGCGGCGCCGGAGACGACCAGTTCGGCCACTTTGAGGGCGAGGTCGGGATAATCGGCGGGCTTCTCTTCATATACGCCGACATCGCGCACCTCAAAACCGAGACGTTCGAGCAGCGGTTTGAGAGCTTCCTTAAGGCGGAAGCCGCCGTGATCGGCGCCGATGGCGATGGTTCGGTCGGGCGGGGCGGCGGTGACCAGTTGGTCTTCCGGGACTTCCAGGAGGTGGACGCCGCGGGCGGCAGCCACTTCCTGGGCGGAGGACGTTACGATGCTCCCAATCGCTACCCGCAGTTCGCCCACGGCTGGGATGTCTTCAGCGGTGATCACGCGTCGCATGTGGAAGCACTATTGTAGTGCGTGTCAGGGGGCGGGCGCAGAGGCGGGGCGAGGTTCGTCTACGGCTCCATCACGATTTGCACGCGATTGCTTTCCTGACCGTCCACGCTGAGGTGCAGTTCCGCCGTGCCCAGGTTCGCGATGGCGGGAAGTTGCGCCTCCACTTGATAGAAGCCGACGTAGCCCGGAGCCAGTGTGGCGCTCGCCACCTCGAGAGGCGCTCCGTTGAGAAACACCTTCACCTCGGCGGCGACGGTGGGAGGATTCTCGGAGGGCGCCGCCACTCCCGTGGGCCAGTTGGGCTCGACGCGTCCCAACCCGGTAGCCACGATCAGAATGCGGCCACGGGAATGGGCGGCGTTGCGCACGTCCAGGGGCATCTCGGTATCGGCGTCGTACAGCACCGGCGCCCCGTCGCGCGTCAGCAGGATGGCCGGCGAAACCGGCTGCACGGCCAGCCCGACCGTGACATCGCCCGCCGCCGTGCGCAGGGCCAAGGCCACATTCGGACCCACGGCTTCAAAGGGAACCTGAATCTGCGACTGGTTGTCGGATACCGCCAGCACGGGGTAGTTGAGGTTCGCCCCGCGCGCCGAATCGACCCGGCTGCCTTCCACGCTCAACAGCGAGCCCGGAGCGGCGGGGCGCGTGCTGAAATCGGCCGCGTTCACGATGCGCGGACTGTACACGCGGTGCGGCGCGGCCGTGGCGAAAACACCGTAGCCTTCAATCGCCGTGTAGACCTGCACGCCGGCCGCATCGAGCGCCACATCCGTGGCGGGCGCGTTGGGCAGCCGGCTGGACAGGCTTTGCCAGTTCACCGGGCTGGCACTGGCGTTTTCCAGGTCCGCCCGGCCGTAGAAAAGGCCCTTATCCGTGGCCACATAAATCGCGCCCGCGGCCCAGTCGGCAACCACCGAATGCGCCGGTGCGTTGGGCAGGTTGAAATCCAGGGGATCCCAGAAAACCCCGCCGTTGGTGGTGCGCACGATGTGGGCGCCGCTCGTGCCGCCCAGTGCCGCCAGGGCGACCTCGGGGTGGGCACTATTCACCGTCAACCGTTCCACCCGGCCTCCGCCCGTTTGCCAGGGAGGCGCGGGAAAACTGCGGCCACCGTCCATGGATATCCAGATACGGCCGTCCGCGGACCCGGCATATACGGTGTCCCCGGCGGCCGAAACGGCTGTAATCGGCACTCCCAGCGTGGCAGTAAAGCGCAGCGCCTGGAGTTCGGAATCTTGCGGAAGAGCCGTGACCGGTTGCCATACGGCGCCGCCGGGCGGCAATTCCAGAACGCCGAGCCCATCCACCTCGGCACGCGTGCCCCATGTGCCGTTAGGTGTCGAGAGGATTCGCCTCACCGTGAAACCCGGCAGCGACTGGTTCAACCCCGACCAGTACAATCCGCCATCGAGCGACTGCCAGATGCCGAAGTCGTTGGCAACAACCAGATGGTTGGGGTTTGTGGAAGAAACCGCCACGCTGTGCATTCCGCCGCCAATCACCGACTGGGACTTATGAGCCGTCAAATTCGCCCAGGAATGCCCGCCATCCGAAGAGCGGTACAACTGACCGCCCAGCCCAAACATTTCATTGGGGTTGGAAGAGCTTGCCAGGACTTCGGCGGAAGCGTCCGGGAAGCGCACCGGCGTAGCCAATTGAGGCGCGGCTGGCTCGACCGCGCCGGCGACCGGAATCCAGTTTTCAAAATCCGCTGTTTGGAACACCCTGCCCGAAGCCGTGCGCGCATAGAGCACACCGCCATCTCCGGAAAACCAGACGCGCGCGACCGGACCCGTGGCGGGGGCCGCCAGGTTCAAATCGACGGTCGAGCCGCCCACTCTGCGCCAATTCGAAGCAGTTTGGGCCGGTGCACTCAGGCTGCCAATGACGAGCAGTAGAACCGGAACTGGAAGTGTTCCTTTACGCCACACAATTGAGTCCTATTGTAACGTATGTCAAGCTGGACGTCCTCGATCAAGTTGCTGATAGATAGCAGCTTGTGATTGAAATTTAATATCGGCCATCTGTTTGCGCAGCAAGTTTGATGCTAGACTTGTGTACGTCTAAGAGCGTTCCGTTTTTCGGATGCCTAGGTCTGGAATAGAGGTATGCACGGCGCCACGAAGCTTAGACCGGCCCTTTCCAGGCTGCTGATAGCAGCCTTGGCATTGGTGTCGGCGGCTTCTCTCGAAGCCCAGGATTACGCCGCCAAGCTCGTGACCCAATCCGGCCAGGTATCGGTTCTCAGGGATGGTGTGGCCGTAGCGTTATTTGAAGGCAACCAGGTGCGGGCGCGCGAGGTCATTGTCACCGGCACCGATGGATACGCCAAGTTCCTGCTCAACGACGGCAGCACGTTCGAAGTTTTCGCGAGTTCCCAAGTCGTATTTCGGGCTCCCGGCAGCGGCATCACGGAACTGCTGAACGTGGTGATAGGGAAGATCAAAGTTTTCATCGATCATTCCAAGGGACCGAACTTCAAAGATGTGAGCACCCCCACGGCCGTGATTTCGGTGCGCGGCACGGTATTCGATGTGGCCGTCGAGGATGACGCGGGCACCACCTTCGTCACCGTCGATGAAGGACAGGTAGCCGTGCGGAACCTGACGGCGCCCGGGCTGCCGGTATTGTTGAACAAGGGTGAATCCATTCACGTGTTTCCGGGGCAGTCGCTGGTGGGCCACCAGGTGGATCCCAGTTCCGTGTTTCGCCAGGTGTTGAAGGCCGCGCAGGAAGCCGTCTACCGCACGGTCTACGGGCGTCCGGGCGGACCCGTCGGCACAGGCGGTGGGAGCACCGGCACGACCGGCGAAGCCGACAAAGGCAAGCCGGGCGGCACTTCGGGAACCGGCAACACTGGCTCTACTGGCGCACCACCGGCTAGCGCTCCCGGGGCCGGCCACTAAGCCCATTCGCCGACACCTCAACTTGCAGTATTAGTCCTTCCCACGGCAGGTACTTCGCCGCGTGATAGATTGGAAACATGGTCGCCCCCTGCCATGTGCTGGTCCCGTTGGTTTGCGCGGTGGCGCTTTACGGACAAAGCCAGCCTGTCTCCCAGCAACCTGCCGGCATGATGACGCCGTGGGAGATCGCTCCCGTGCTGGAAGAGATCGGCGCGCACGGCGCCCGTTTGAAGGCGGCACTCGACCGCATCGATGTGAAAGCGTGGATCGGCAAGGGCGCTTCCGAGACTTACCTGGCGCAGTGGCAATCGAGCACCGAGCAGGCCAGGGCCGTGGCGGATGGCGCCAAGGTTCTGGCGCGCAATCCCGAGCGGCTTTCGGCGGGGTTGGAGCTCTTTTTCCGCATGCGGACGCTGGATACCATGGCCGGTTCGCTGGCGGAAGCCATGCAGAAGTATCAGAAACCGGCGGATGGGCAACAGTTGGCGGCGCTGGCAGCGGAAGTTGCCCTCGATGAGGAACGCTACGAGCGCTATCTGGTCGGTCTCGCGGCGGGAGAGGAGCAGCAACTGGCGGTGATGGATAAAGAGGCGCAGCGCTGCCGCGCCTTGCTGGCCGCGCCGGACTCTTCGTCCTCCAGAACCGGGAAGAAGAATTAGTTATGCCATTTGTGTGTAGCATCTGCTCGGAGGAATCGACGCGCATTTGCGTGCGCTGCACCAAGGACGCGTGCAACAATCACCTGTGCGAGAAATGCGGCCGGTGCAGCGATTGCTGCGAGTGTGAAGTGACGTTGGAAGAGGCGCCGCACGCTTTGCCGCTGCACTCCGCTCGCGCGGTATTCCAGGCCGTGACGGGAATTACCCAGCCCGAGCCGGCGCCTGAACCAGCCCCGGGTCCCGAGCCCGATCCATTTCCCGTCGAGGAGCCGGAGCCCGAGGCCCCGGCCCAGTCTCAACCCGCCGAATAGGCCCCGGCGACCAGCTTCTTCAGAAATTCCAGGTCCTTGCGAATGGCCGCCAGTTCTTCCCGCGGCTGATAGTTCACGTAGAGCGTGACCGGCCCCGTAAAGCGGGCTTGCGCCAGCGTCGCAAACAAGCCCTGCCAATCCACCATTCCTTCGCCCAATGGACATTCGGTGAGCTTCCAGCCGGAGGAATCTTTACTCCAATAGCAGTCGCGGGCGCTCACCATTTTCAGGCGCGGCAGCGCCAGCCGGAGGGCCAGTGCCGCACTTTCCGTGCCGCCGTGCGCGGTGGCATAGCCGATGTCGAAATCGTAGCCGATGACGCGTTCGTCCAGCATGCGAATGAGCATCTCGGTATCCCAAATGGCTGCGCCGAACGAATCCGCCGCGCCATTGTGGATCGCCACCGCCATGCCGGTCTGGCCCGCGAAGGAAGCAAAATGGGTCAAGTCGCGCTGCACTTGCGGCAGCCGGGCCTGGAGGCCGCCGGCAGCTGGATACTTCCACTCGCCGGGTCTGAAGACCGGAATCCCCATCAGCCGGCCGATCGCGAAGATGATTTGCACCATGGGGTCGGTGGGCGAAGTGGCCGTGGTGGCAATGGCGGGAACATCCACTCCGTAGCCGGTCATCGCCTCCACCGCGCGCATCAGTTCCCAATCGGCCCGCTCGGGAGGAATGTGGCCGCCGGGCTGCAACGAAAGCACGCAGCCCTCCACGCCCAAGGTGTGCAGAAAGCTGCCCAGATCGTTGTAGCCGATCTTGGGAAACTGCTCGATGTGCACGGAAATCGTGGGCGCAAGCCGCGGTTTGGGCCCGTTGGCGGTGTGCTGCTGCTGTGCCAGAGCCGAAGCGCCCGCGGCCGCGCCCGCCAGCAATTGACGCCGGGTGACTAGCATAATTCTCTTTATTCTAGGCCGTCTACCGCCCGCGTTTTCCCGTCCCGGCGCCGGCGAGCGCTTTGCCGATGACCGTCTCGCGATCGCCCTTCTCCCAATATTGGTGGGTCTCGGTGTCCGGCAGGCCGGCCAGACGGCCCAGCAGCAGGAAGGGCGGCAGCGCATAACGCAGCGTTTTCCAGCGGGCCATCTCCGCCAGAGCTGTCAGGCGACGCTCGCGCATCAAATCGAGAGCGGCCGGATTCGGGGAATCGGTCAAGATCACGAGCGCCCTGGTAGCTTCCAGCCGGTCGCGCAGGACGATCGAATCGAGCAGCTCCACCAGCCACGTGGGCGCGACGCGGATGTCTTTCTCGGGGTGTTTCGAGCTATAAACGGCAATGGCGGTGAGACCGTGGATGGCGTTGGCGCGCACCGCGTCGTCCGTATCCTGGAGGGCATATTGCAGTTCGCCCGCCACCTGCTGCTTATCGGGAGCGTAGCCGATGACCGCCGTGGCGATGGCCCGCTCTTCCGCTTCCGGGCCGTTACGCAGCTCGTTGCGCAACCAGTCGAATCGCTCGGTGGCGAACGTGCGGAAGCGGTCTTCAAAGGGCCGCGCCTCGGGATCGTCCAGAACACTGTGACCCGCCGTGAGATCCTCGCCGGTGTGGCCCCGCGCGCCCGCCTTGTCTACAACCGCCAGGTAATCCCGATAGGTCTCCACCAATTCCTTGGGGAGGGTGGCATCGCCGGCCGGCGCGGAGCGGAAATTGGGGTGTTGCGCGCCACGCTCTTCGATGCCCACAAACAACACCACGTTGGAGCCCTCGCAGCAAACCGCTTCCACACGGGCCAGCACCACGCCGGGAACAGTCTCGATTTGCTCCTCGATATCGCTCTTGGAGGCGGGTAAGGACGCACCGGAACCGAGGCCGGCAACCTCCAGGATCTTCTCGAGGGCTACCTTCCGCAGGCCATAAAGGTCGATATCGCCGATACGCGGCGTCTGGCCCGCGGCCACGGTCGCAAAAGCCACGAATGCCGCCGCAGGGAATATTCGCCTCATGATGATGAGACGCGCGGCCTGGACCGGCGATTGCGGAAAAGAATAAGTCCGGAGCCGCCGAAGTGCGACGCGCCACTTTCAGACGGCGGAGGCCCCGCCGGCCCCGTCCTCGTTTTTCTTACGCCTGTTGCTGGGCCAGAGGTCCAATAATCGGCATAACCACCGTCTTGCCCTGATAGGTCACGATCAGCATATAGATCCATCCGAGAAAGAACGCCAGGTTAATCAGCGAATGGAGGCCAAAGCCGAGGAACCACATGTGCAGCGCGGTGAAGAGAATCCCCAAAATGATACTGACGACGATCGATACTACAATCCACGCCAGGCTGAAGAAGATCGACTGGAAGGCGTGGAAGCGAATGTTGCGGTTTTGGTTGTAGGGAGCCATCACCAGAAAAACGATTCCGGTGATGAATCCAAGAACATAACAAAGTGTCGAAGCGACGTTCTCCGCCATGGGTGCCGCAGCGGCGGGCGGAACGTACGCACCGGCGGGTGTTGGCCCGGGACCCGCGGCCCCAGCTTCAGGCGCCGGCGCGCCGCACTTGGCGCAAAATCGCCCCTCTACCGGGGCGCCGCACGTTGCACAAAAAGGCATAAACAATCCTCCGTAACGTTCCAATCATCATACTCCAACTGGGTCCGATTCAACCGAAAATTCGTCAAACAGCCCACCTCGGCTGACCAGATTGTCATTGCATCGGACACCCCGGTCCTTTAGAATGCTTGCGGTGAATTGAAGTTTCTGGAGGTGAAAGTGTTCTGTACAAACTGCGGGGCCAACGTGGAGGGCGGCTTCTGCCCCTCCTGCGGAGCGCACATCCCCCCGGCCGGAGCGCCGGTTGCGCCGGCTCCGGCGGTAAGCTCAGACATAGGGCTGCGGCTCGCGGCTTGCCTGATCGATGCGGTTCCGGCGATTGTGATGCTTGTCCTCTTCGGCTGGATCCCCATAGCCGGACCTATGCTCGCCGGCCTCCTGCTGACCGTCTATTGGCTTCTGCGCGATATTTCCGGCCGAAGCCTTGGAAAGCTGGCTCTCGGCCTGGTGGTGGTCAAGAGGGACGGTCAGCCGTCGGAAATAAAAGATAGAATTCTGCGCAATCTTACTTTGGTAATCGGGCCGGTCTTGCTGATTTTGCCGTTCGTGGGCATGGTGCTGGGGCCGGCAGTCGCGGGCGTCATGGGTGTCAGCGAGTTGATTGTGCTCATCGTGAAACAGGAAAGGTTGGGCGACATGCTGGCGGCGACGGCGGTATTCACCGAGGTCCCGGCCGCGCGGGCCGCTGCCGCCTGACGTCGATCCAGACGGCTTTTCGCAAAGTATGACTGAGATCCCCGAACATGAACTACGGGCCGCGGCAAGCTCCGTCTGGCTGGTATTGAGCCTGGCGGTAGGGCTGCTGCTGATTTCATCCCGGGCCTTATCGGAGGATTGGATTTTCCAACATGCGCCGGTGTGCGAGGCCAAGGCCAGGTTCGGACGCGAGTGCGCCCTATGTGGAATGACCCACGCGTTCCTGGATATCTCACGCGGCAAATGGCGCGAGGCCGAGCGGCAGAACCGTGCGAGCCTCCCGCTGTATGGCATTTTCCTGGCCAACGAGATGGCATTCTTGCTGGCCGTTGTTAGCGGTCGCTGGACTGTTTCCGGTTGTTTAGGAGGCGATACGTTCTCATGTTGATCCTTAGCTTGGTGTGGGGCATTCTGGCGATCATCGGCATGCTCATAGGATTCATCCCTTGTCTGGGAAGCCTGAACTGGCTGAACGTCCCCTGGTCGGGAGTCGGCCTGGTCATCGGCGCGATCGCGGTCAGTTCGTCGAAAGAAGAAAACAAAAACGCAGGAATTGTCGGTATCGTGCTATGCGGCGCGGCCCTGGTTCTGGGCGTGCTGCGCCTGATTTTGGGAGGTGGAGTGCTGTAGCAGCTTGCGAAAAAGCGTTAGCCGCCGATGAACGCGGATGAACGCAGATGGAAAACCAAGAAGCTATCCGCGTTGATCTGCGTTCATCGGCGGCCTGGAATGAGTTTTGCTAGATTTACTTTCCCGGCGACCCCAAGAACAGAACCGGGATGGCCGCGCCCACTACCGCGCCAATAATCAGAGGCGCGTTGCGCCCGCCCAAAATAAAGGATGCCAGCAGGCCGGCCAGCGAACCTATGCCGGCACCCACAATGGCAATCATGAGGCGTTTGGCCATAAAGTATGCGGGAAGCGCAGCCTATGGTTTGTCCGGCTCCCCGGTGATGAAGATTTTCTCGCCCGGGTGGACCAGTTTTAGGCGCTCGCGGATTTCCAACTCCTGCTCGGCCTGGCTGCTTTGGAGCCGCTTGATATGCGCCCGCTTGCGCTCGATTTGCCTGGCCAGGTCCGCGTTCTGCTGCTCGATCTGCCGGGTCAGCCTCTGTTTTTCGAGGAGGGCCGGCACACCCTTGGGACCGCGTAAGGCAACCACCGCATAGCTGGCCGCGCAAAGAAACAACACAAGGTAAACGAGGCGGGCAAACGGCACTTTCATGGAACTCTCAGCCTGGAAGATAATGGTACCATTGCTTGCCGAATCCGCTGCGCACAATTTTCAAATGACGGACAAGATTGTCATCCTCACGACCTGTTCCAATGAAACGGAGGCGGAGAAACTGGCGCGGCTGCTGGTGGACCGGCGGCTGGCCGCCTGTGTCAGTGTCATTCCGCGCATCCGGAGTTACTACCGCTGGCAGGGCGCCGTCGAAACGGCCGAAGAGTGCCTGTTGCTGGTCAAAACGGCGCGTGCCTTGTTCGAACCGTTGCGCGCCGCCCTGCTGGGAACTCATTCCTATGAAATACCGGAGGTCTTGGCGCTTCCGGTGGTGGCGGGAGCGATGGACTACCTCAATTGGATGGAATCCAGCCTCGAAGCCGCCCGGGAGCCCGCGGGCGAGTGACACCCGGACCGGATTCTCACCACGTCCTCGCGCCCGGTCTGGCGCTGATTTTCGATATGGACGGAGTGCTTCTGGACTCCAACCCGCTTCACCGGGAGGCTTGGGCCGCCTTCAACCGAACTTTCGGTCTCGAGACCACCGAGGCCATGCTGGAACGCATGTATGGCAGGCGGAACGATGAGATCGTACGCGATTTCTTCGGCGAACACCTCCCGCCGGCGGAAGTCGAGGCACGGGGCGCAGCCAAAGAGCGGTTGTACCGCGAGTTGCTCGCCGCTCGCTTGGAGGGCATGTTGGTCCCGGGCCTGCGGGCATTTCTCGCGGCCTACCGCGGCGCCCCCCTGGCTGTGGCCAGCAACGCCGAACCGGAAAACGTTGATTTTTTCCTCGATCGGGCGGGGTTGCGGCGCTTTTTCCGCGTGGTAATCGACGGCCACCAGGTGCGGCGTCCCAAACCCGATCCTGAAATCTACCTCCTTGCCTCTCAGCGATTAGGTATCCGGCCGGCGGATTGCATCGTATTCGAGGATTCGCATTACGGAGTTGAAGCTGCCCATCGCGCTGGGATGCGGATAGTAGGAGTTAGTACGACCCACGGGAACTTGCCCGGAACCGGTATTTGTGTTGATAATTTTCTGAACGGGGAACTTGGTGCATGGCTGGCCGACCAGACCCTCGCATCCTGACACTTCTGACGGTGGTCCTGGCGGGCACATCCGCCTGCCAGCTTGCCGCGCAAGAGGTTTCGCTTTCCCTTGCCGAACTGAACCAGCGCAAACCTCTCGATTACGCGCCGGTCCATCTCGGTCAGCCGGTGAAGGTGCGCGGGATCGTTAACGCCCCGCTCTTTCGCTTCCCTACGCACACGTTACTCACCATTCAGGATCGGCAAAGCAGCGCCGCCCTGGAAGCCAGGGACAATGATTCGACTCTGCTCGAAGCTTTTCGTCCGGGAGATGAAATAGAGGCCGCCGGCAAGGTGTCCCTGGTGAATGGGATGGTGACGGTGGCGGTCGATCGCATCGCCCTGTTGAGCCACCAACAGCCCCCAGCCGCGGTGCCGACATCGCTGGCCAACTTGCAGGATTTCAGCCGGATGGGCCTTCTGGTCCGGATCACGGGGCGGTTGAAACAACTGGGCGAGACGGTGGCCGGTCCATACCTGATGATCGAGCAGGATGGTGTGAGCTGCCAGATCTTCCTGCCCCGGGCGCACATGGAGGAGGTGAGTTTCGGCAACCTGGCGGCGGGCGGCAAAATCGGCGCGACCGGCGTCGTCCATCAATATGCTCTGCGGCCGCCATTCAACCGCGGCTTCGAGCTGATGGTAGCGGACCCCTCCGCCATCGTGAGCATCACCCCGAACTGGTTAGTGCCGCCGCTGGCGCTGGGAAGCGGCATAGCGGTCATGATCGCCGCCATTCTGCTGCTGTGGAATCATGAGCGCAGGATGCGCGGCCAGCGCGAGAAGCTGCGCAAGACCTACTATTTGGGCGAAGAGATTATCGGCGCGTCTTCCCCGGAGCTGATCCTCAAACGCCTCACCGAGGCTTTGCCGGCGGTGCTGGGCGTGACTCGCGTGCGTTTATACGTTTACAACCGCGCGGCCAAGACTCTGGATGGCCTCACGGGCGAAGCGGGCGCAACGGTTTCCATCTCGCTCTCGAATCCGCCCTCGGGACCGCAAGCCGGGGCGGTGGCCTGTTTTCATTACCGCACGCTGCTGGTGATTCCCGATATCGAGCGCAGCCCGTTCCCCATTACCGCGGAAGGAGGCCCGAAGACACCCAAGTCGCTGCTGTTCGTTCCGATGACGGCACAGGGAGAAGTGGTCGGCGTCCTCGAACTGGACCAGGACGACCGCGTGCGCGATTTTCCCGCCGACGAGCAGGCGCTGGCGCAGCACTTGGGTAACCAGATTGGCGCGGCCCTGCGTCTCATGGACCAGCGCTCGGTGCAGGAGCAACTGTTCCGCACGGAAAAACTGGCCGCCGTGGGCCGCCTGATCACCGGGGTTGTGAATGAGCTGCAAGCCCCGCTCTCGTCGATCTCAAACCTCGCCACGCGCGGTCTGGAGAGGCTGGCGGCGGGAACGCCCGAGCGGGAACTGGCCGCCATTGCGGCCGAAGCCCAGAAGGCGGCTTCCATGGTGGCGCGGCTGGTCTCATTTGCCGCCGCCGAACAGGTGGAAGCGCGGCACGTTTCAATCGGCTCGCTGATTCGCAACTTGATCGATTTCCGCGAAGGGGATTGGAAAGCTTCGGGCATTCGTGTGCGCGACTTGGCCTCGCGCGAGCCGATGATGGTGCTGGGCTCGCAAGGGCAATTGGAACAGGTCTTCCTCAACCTGATGGTGCATGCCGAGCAATCGCTGGCGGAGGCGCCGCGCAAGGAGATCGCCATTCGCACCACCACACTGGCGAGGCGGGTGCTCGTGGAAATTGCATTTTCCGCCTCCCGCGGATTCAGCCGGCCCGAGGAAACCGCGTCCCTGTTGGGCGTGACCCGCAGCGTGATTGGCGGCCACGGCGGCGAAGTCCGTCTGATCGAAAAGGCCGACGGGGATCCACGCTTTGAGGTGGAGTTGCCGCTGGCCGGCAAAGACCGGCCCGTGTTGGCGCCGTCCCCCGCCGGCGCGTCGCCGGATGCCTCGCGCCGGCCCACCGCATTGGTGATCGAACCGGACGAATCCGCGCAACGCCAGCTTCTGGCGCTGTTGGCCACGCGCGGCTACCGCGTGGTGCCGGTGGAGAATGCCGATGCCGGTCTCGAGCTGGCGCAGCGCCTGCGCTTCGACGCCGCATTCTGTTCGATCCATGCACCCGGCTTGAACTGGGTGGAACTTTCCGAGCGGATGCACTTGCGCATCGGTGCTTTCATCCTGCTTTCCGACGGCTACGATCCCGAGTTATCGGCCGATTTCGAAGGCCAGGGAAGGTTCGTCCTCCCCAAACCCTTCCAGGAGGGAGAGCTCGGGCGCATACTGAAGTCGATCGAGCGGGCCCCTCTGGCCAAGGTGATTCCGATCAAGAACGGCACGGCGTAAGCGAGCGCCGCAGCCGGTGTAAACGGTGCACGATCTCCGGGTCTCCCGCCAATTCGGCGATCCCCGCGAGCCAGCTTTTTATGTAAGCCCAGTCCAGCCGCGCTTCACCCTGCCGGACCCCGACTGACCGCGCATCGTAAAGGTCCATCTCGCGGCCGGCGAAGAGCTTCATGACGATCAGATCTTCCGCCGAGCACAGGCGAAGGCTTTTGCCGGGTAGCATCTCGATCATCGTCGCCCGGCCGATTGCCTCCTCCTCGTAAGGAAGGGCGGCTAGCGAAACATCGATGCCAACTCCGCCGGGGCTATTCAGCAGCAGAACCCGGTTTTCCAGCGCGAACTCCCGCGCTCCGGCCATACGCGGAGCGTACATGGTCAACAGCAGGTCGATCCGCGGCGCCTCGTTGCCGAAACCGGTCAACAAGCTGATGTCCAAATCGCGCGTAAGACGGGGCTCGCCCCACCACTGAACGGCGATCCCACCGATGAAGCAGAACCGCAGTGCCTGGCTGTCCAGGAACGTCTGCAGCCGAACGGCTTCCTCAATGAGGTCAACCACGTTGCCGCCAGCGCGCCATCCAGCGCTGCCACTCCACCAAACCGGAGGAGTCGCGGGGCGGCAGATCGCGCACCGCGATTTGAAACGCCTGCCGCATCATTTGAATGGATTGGGCCGTATCGGCCGAACGGGTTTCACGGTCGCGGATTTCGTCCAGCAGCGGGCGGATCTGGCGCCAACGCTCGAGGTAGCGCGCTTCGCAATCGCGACCCGGCCGCTGTTCCATACACCAATTGTAGGCCCAGCCGAAGGCCTTGCCTCACCTATTCGCCGCGCAGCGCGGAGGCGGGGTCGATCGCCAGGGCGCGGCGGGTGGGCGCCCATAGGGCCGCCATCGCGGCCACGGTCAACGCCACGATAGACAGCACAAAGCCGGCCGGATCCTCGTAGCCGTGCCCGAATAACACTCGCAGCATGGGTCCACCGGCGAGGGCGGCGGCGATTGTGCCGAACGCGGTTCCTATGCCCAGCAACACAACCACGCGGCCCGCCACCAGCCGGACAATTTGCATACTGCCGGCCCCCACGGCCACGCGGATTCCGATCTCCCGCCGGCGGCGTGAAACGGAATACGCCACCGTCCCGTAGATGCCGGTTGCGGAGAGCAACAGACCCAGCCCGCCAAAGCCCCATAAAGTAGCGGCAGCCACGCGGCCGGGGAGGAGCGGCAGCGCCAGATGGTCCGCCATGCTCGCCGCGCCATAGAGCGGCAAGGTGGGATCCAATTCCCGGACGGCCTCGCGAATCAGGCCGAGCGCCCGTCCGGACGGCATATCCGAACGCACCACGACTGTATCCGCGCCCAGGTAGTTTTGCAGTATCGAGAGGTAAATGGCGGGCTTGGGAGACTCGCCCAGCGCCAGATGCTTGCCAGTCTCGGCGATGCCCACGATTTCGATCCAACCGCTCCGCGGGCCCATGCGGAAGCGCCGGCCAATCGCGGCCGAGCCAGCCGGCAAGCTATCCGCGAATGCCTGGTTGACCACGGCCACCCAAGGTGCGCCGGCATGGTCGCGATCGCTGAAGCCGCGGCCGGCAATCAGCCGCGTACCCACCGCGCGAAAATAGCCGGGACTCACGCTGTAGAAGAGGGCTTTAGGAACCTCCGATGCCCGCGCGGTCTCGTGGCCTTCGAGGTACACGTTACCCACCACATACTTCACATCCAGCGGCACCTTGCTAGTGAGTCCCACGGCCTCCACGCCGGCCGAGGATGAGAGTTCTTCCAGCAGACGGCGTTGGAGCTCGCGCCCACGGGTTTCGTTGTAACCCTGCAATTCCAGATCGAAGGACGCTACCACGGTCCGGCTGGGATCGAGTCCGAGACCCGTGGTCACGGCCCGCTGAAGTCCTCCAGCCATCAGGGCCGCCCCCGCCAGCAGCACCAGCGAAAGCGCGATCTGGACCGTAATCAACAGGTCGCGGAAATTCGAGCGGCGCAAGCGGGCCGCCGCGTGGCCGTCTTTCATGGCGCCGGCAAGATCCTGGTGCGCGGCGCCGATAGCCGGTGCCAGCCCGCACGCCAGGCTGGCCGCGAGCGAGGCCGCCATGGCGAACCAAAGCACATGGGCGTCGAGCGAGAAATCGGCGCGCAACTGCATATCCGCCGGAGGATGCCAGGCGGCCAGCGAGCCGGTCAGCCAATACGCCAACAACCATCCCGCGGTTCCCCCGGCAGCCGCCAAAACCATGCTTTCGGCCAACAACTGCCGCACCAGTCTGCCGCGCGCCGCTCCCAATGCGAGGCGGATCGCAATTTCGCGCCGCCGATCCGCCGCGCGCGCCAGCAGCAGGCTCGCCAGATTGGTGCATGCCACTAACAGCACCAGCCCGGTGATGGCGAGCAGAATCGTGAGGATGCCGATCGCCGGCCCTCGTCCCGTGGCGCCGATCATGCCGGGAGGCGAAAGCGAGACGCGCATGCCGCCGCTTTCATCGGGATGCTCGCGGCCGATTTGAGCGGCGATGGCCTGCAACGCGGCCTCGGCACGCCGCGATGCGATACCGGGCTTGAGACGGCCGATTACCAGCAGGAAGGGCGCGGCGCGGTTGTCCATCCACCCGGCTCCCGGTGGTTCGATCTGGCCGATCATGGCCAGCGGCACCCACATATCCGGAGAAATGAGGAACTCGGTGCCGAAGAACCCGGGCGGCGCCACCCCGGCCACCGTGTACGGGAACGAATCGATCGTCACGGTGCGACCGGCGATTCCGGGATCCGCGGCGAAACGCGTCTTCCAGCAGCCATAGCTAAGAACAACCACCGGGTGTGCGCCGCGCCCTTCGTCATCGCTTGGCTCGAGCAAGCGGCCCAGAGCCGGCTTCACGCCGAGCATGGGGAAGTAGTTCCCGGATACCAGGTAGCCCCAAACCCGGTCGTTGCGGCCGTTGTAAGAGAGCGCCATGGGGACCTGGTGATAGGCCGCCAGCGAGTCTAAAACAGAGTTGCGGTCGCGGATGTCGCGGAAATCCAGGTATGAGAAGCCGAGCAGCGGCGGATGGGTCCGGTTGTTCACGAATACAAGGTTGCTCGGTTGCCGCACCGGCAGCTTGCGAAGCAGCAGCGCGTTGGCGGCGCTGAAAGCCGTGGTATTGGCGCCAATCCCCACCGCCAAAGTGAGCGTGGCCGTGGCGGTGAAGGCCGGGCTGGCCCGCAAGGTTCGCCATGCATAGCGGATGTCTTGCCAAAGTTCATCCAGCCATCGCGTGCTCGGAAGGTGCATCGGATCTCGTCTCCAGAAATTGCCTTACGGCATGCTCACCAAACCCTGGCGGATGGCGTAGACCACCAACTCGGCGGTGTTGTGGATGCCCAGCGTCTGCATGATATTGGCGCGATGCACGGCCACGGTGTTGGCACTGAGGCCCAAAACCGTGGCGATCTCTTTATTGGACTTGCCGTGAACGATCAGTTGCAGCACCTCCAACTCGCGGGTGGTTAAGGCCGGGGTTTCGGCGCCGCCAAGCTCGGCTAAAGACCCCAGCCGCGGGTCGAGGACCCGGCCACCGGCGGCAACTTGTTTGACCGCTTCCACCAGTTCCAAATCCATGGCGTTCTTGAGCAGGTAGCCGCGGGCGCCGGCTTCGAGACAAGTGCGGACAAAAGCCGGCTCGGAATGCATGCTGAGGATCAGGACGGCGGTCTGCGGGCTGGTTTTTAGGATGTGACGCGTGGCAACCGCGCCATTCATGCTGGGCAGCGCGAAATCCATCACGGCGACGGCGGGGTGGAACTGGGAGGCGGCGTCCACGGCCAGGTGGCCATCGCCGGCCTCGGCGACCACGCGAATATCGGGGTCGTCCTCGAGCATGCGGCGGAAGCCGCGGCGCACCAGGATGTGGTCGTCCACCAGCAAAACGGTGATTGGGATTTCGGGCATGAGTATTCGGAAGTGTTCTCGACGCGCCCAGTATACGGCAAGTTCAACGACGGGGGGAAGGGGCAGTTGAGGAGGAGATCGGGGCGGCGCCGATCCGAATATCTGGTCGAACTTCCGAAAATGACGGACTCGCGATGCGATTTTGGCCGGCTGGAGCGGCAAAAATGCAGATTCCCTCAACAAGCCCGGTCGTGGAACAACACCTGCATACGTGTTTGGCCGAAGTACCCTACACGTCACCACTGGCGACCGTGGGCCGGGTCTGAAGGTAACGGGTCGCCGCGGCTGTGAAAAATGGCTACGCCTGAAATTGTGAACAATCCGCGAAAGCAAGGCGAGTTCCTTGCCCAAACCAACGGGAATAACCCGGGCAAGGCGGCGAGCCCCTCCGCGCTCTTTACCGGCATTCCGCCTGGTGAGTGTGCGAGGATTTCCGCGGCCGCGCGAGTCAGGGAGTTTGCCCGCGGGGAGATGCTCTACATCGAGGGTGAACCCGTGGATCAGGTGCTGCTGCTGACCTCCGGGCTGGCAAAAATCAACAAGCTCGGTTCAAGCGGTACGGAGGTCATCCTGGGGCTCCTGTCGGCCGGCGACGTCCTGGGTGCCATCGGCCTGTTTTCGACGGCCAGGCACTGCACCACGGCGCAGGCGTTTCGGCCGTGCCGCGCCCTGGTTTGGGATGCGGCCACGTTCAAAGGCCTGGTGGACAGCTTCCCGGTTCTGCACCAGAACCTGCTCAGGATTACCGGCGAATACGTATTAGAGCTCGAAGAGCGTTTTCACGAAGTGGCCACGGAGAAGGTTGGCCCGCGCGTGGCGCGTCAACTGGTGCGATTGCGGAACAAGATCGGGCGGCCGACGGATGGCGCCGTGGAAATAAGCATGTCCCGGGAAGACCTGGCGCAAATGACGGGTACGACGTTGTTCACCGTGAGCCGGCTCCTTTCGGCGTGGGAAGCGCGCGGGATGCTGACCTCCCGGCGGGAAGCCGTCACGATCCTCGATGTTGAATCGTTGAACGCCATCTCGGGAGAGAAGCCGTTTGCTAAGAGCTCGAACAAAGCGGTGGGATTTTGGGGCTCTACGCCAACAGCGGGGGCAAGCCCCAATCGCGAGTTCTTCTGAGGTAAGCGCGGCCTACTCCGCCCGTAGCGCTTGAATCACATCCACGCGCGCGGCGCGCATCGCGGGCCACGCGCAGGCGACTACGGCCGCTGCCAGTAATATGCCCCCCGCTCCAGCCACGACCCAGGCACTAGGAGTTCGCTCCGTCGGGCTCTCGTGAGGTTTGGTCCTGGAATCTGTCATAATCCAAACTGGAAAGGAGTTCGCCGTCATGCCCGGTGAGGAGATCTACGAACTCCACATCGATGTGTTCACTCCCGAGACGATACCGATGGCGCGTCTCGCCGATTACATGACGAGCTTTGCGGAACTGCTCGGGCACCGGGAGCACGTTCACTTTGGGAAGGTGAAGCAGGGCAGTCTCGTGCTGGCTGCCCACGTGGATGGGATCGCGCAGCGCAAGGTCGAGAGGCGCGTTGATGAGGTCCGCTACGGCGTGGGCCCCGAGCTCGCGCGAAAAGCGCTCCAGGAGGTTGACGATAAGCTCGCCGAGGACAACGCTGTTGGGTCGGCGGCCGCGACGAGACGATCAATGTGCATTTGAAGGCCGGCGACCAGATCCATTTCTGTGTAACTTCGAAGGCAGTCGCGCGGCGCCTGGCCCAGCACATCTTTGGCGGCCCCGGCCGCGTGCATGGAAAGGGAACCTGGGCGCGGATGGAGTCCGGTGCCTGGATTCTGAAGAGATTCGAGATCGCCGACTTTGAACCGCTCGATGAGACGTCCCTGTCGAGGCTGTTTGAGGGCTTGCGTGGACGCCTTGTCCCTCCTGCCAATGGCCGTACGAATCCGGTCGAGCTCATGCGGCAGTTGCGAGACGAGTGATGCCTCGATGGTAGCCTTCGATACCACAATTCTCTCGCTCCCGATTTTTCCCGATGCCGAGCTTCGACAGGGAAGCGCAGGCCAAAAAGTTGAACATGCGCGAGAGCGTGTGCTCGGCCTCGTTCAGCAGATCGAAGAGGCGCGGGAGCGAGTTATCGTGCCAGCACCGGCGTTATCGGAATTGTTAGCGACGGAGGGCGATGCGGATGTGTTGGAATGGCTTAAGGGACACGGCAAAGGATACCAGACGCGCATCAATCGGATTCTCCGCGTGGTGATGGAGAGCCAGCCCCCGCGCTCTATTTGAAGCACCCGCCTTTTGCGTCATTTCCGGCCCGTTAGGCTGTTCCGAGAGAGCCGATCTTCTTTTCGATACGGAGAAACGCAAACCCCAATTCCAAGTTCTTCCGAGGTAGCTCCGCCTACTCCGCCCGTAGCGCTTGAATCACATCCACGCGCGCGGCGCGCATTGCGGGCCACGCGGAGGCGACTACGGCCGCCGCCAGTAATATGCCCGCCGCTCCAACCACGACCCACGCACCCGGCATGCGCAAGCTCTCGAAATAAGTGCCGGCCAGCCGCTGTAGCGCGACGCCGCACGCCAGTCCGGCAGCAATCCCCACAGCCGTAATTACCGTGCCCTCCGCGATCACCCGCATGAGCAGATGCCGCGGCGCGGAACCGACCGCCAGCCGGATACCGAATTCACGCGTCCGCGCGCTCACCGAAAATGCCAATACGCCCGCAACACCGACCACTGCGATCGTCAGCGCCACCAGGGCAAAGCCGCCGAAAACCATGGCGTTCAAGCGATCCGGTGTCAGCACCTCGGCGCGCACATCTTCGAGCGTCGCGGCGCGCTCCACCGGCTGGTCCACCGAAAGATTGCGGATGGTGCGGGTGATGGGGGTGATCAGAGCATACGGATCCGTTCGCACGTGGACGAAGAGGCGCCCGCCAAAAAGCGGTCCCTGCCCGAACGGGGTATACACCGTCAGGGTGGGGCGAGGGACCAGGTGTTCGTCGTCGATGTCCGCGGCGATGCCGACAATGCGCATGGGCGTCGGCTTCATGCCGATAAACTTGATCACGGGATCCGTCCACACGAGGCGCCGGGTGAGCGCCTCTTGGCCCGGAAACATTCGCTGCGCCACGCTTTGGCTGATAATTGCCACGGGCTCGCCGTCTTTGCGGTCGAGCTCGTTGAAATCGCGTCCGGCGATGATGGGCACGCCGAGCGCGGCGAAGAATCCGGGCGACACGATGCGGAATTGGCCGCGTGGATCGTCCTCCGCTGTCGCCCGAACGTACCCTTCGGCCGTGAATTGGAAACCGGGGCCGAACGTGCCTCCGTCGCGCCACGGCGTGAGCATGCCCACGGCAACGCCGTTTACGCCCGGCAACTGGTGTACGCGTCTTATCGCTTCTTTATAGAAATCCACGATCTGGCCGTCCGTCCGCCCATACGAAATCACCGGCACGTTGATCGCGAGCACGCGGCGCGTGTCGATGCCGGTATCGATCGCCTGCACCGCCAGCAGCGTCTTGACCAGCATGGCGGCGCCCGCCAGCAGGATAAAAGAAGCGGCAATCTGCGTAATGGCGAACGCCCGCAGACGCCGCGTGGCGCCACCCGTCATCCGCGCGCTCCCCACGGACAAGTTGATTCCACTGGAGCTCTCACCCGCGGGCAGGCGCGGCACAAACGCCAGCAGCGCCGCGGCGGCTAGCGCCAGGCCGGAGCCGACCCACAGCATGCTGGAATCGACCGTCAGATCCAGGGCGCGAACCGAGAACCGGGACGCATACCGCGCCAGGATCGCCACCATGGGCCGCGCGCTCAGCACACCCAGCGCCGCTCCCGCGCCGCACAGCAGGAGGCTTTCCGCCAGCAGGACGCGCCGCAGCGCGATGGTACTCGCACCCAAGGCGGCCCGAATTACCAGCTCGCCTTCGCGGCGAATGGTCCGCGCCAGAATCAGGTTGGCTACGTTGGAACAGGCGATGATGAACACCAATCCCGAGGCGGCCAGCAGCACCCAAAGCACGGTCCTGGCTTTGGACGTAATCTGGTCGCGCAGCAGCACCGCGCTTATGCGAAAGCCGGCCTTCGCCGGATACGCCTCGGGGTGCGCTTTCATGATGGCGCCGTGGGCCACCAGCAGCTCGGCGCGGGCCTGTTCCAGTGTCGCGCCGGGGGCCAGGCGGCCAAACAGCTCGGTCATGCGATGGATACGGCCCTGCACCATGGTCGCCGAGAGATGGTGCGGACTGGTCACAACGTTAGCGATGATTTCGGTTTCCGCCGGATACGGGACCGACGGTTCCAAGACGCCGACGATGGTGCCTGTGCGCGATCCGAACGATCCAAGCCTGACGACTTTTCCGAGTACCGAGGGGTCGCTCTTCAGCGCCGTGGTCCAGAAGCGATAGGTCAGGACCACGGCGCCCGCGGCCGCCGGGCCGTCATCGCGCATATCGAGCAGCCGCCCCAGCACCGGGTGGAGACCCATCACGTGGAAGTACGTACCGCCGACAACTCCCGCCCGCACTTCGCGCGGCTCGCCCAGCCCATTCATGGTGAAGCCGATTTCGGAGAAATCGCCGATCTCGCTGAACGATTTGAGCCGCTGCCGCAGGTCGTCCATCTCCGGCACGGAAAACCAGGCATTCTCCAAGCCCAAGCCTGGCGCGCTCTGGCGGATATATACCAGGCGGTTTTCGCCGCGATTCACTAACGGCCGCAGCAGAACCCCGCGGACCAGGGTGAAGATAGCGGCATTGGCTCCGATTCCGAGGGCCAGCGTGACGACTACCGTGATAGTGAGCCCCTTAGCTCCGGCGAGCGAGCGGAGGGCGTACTTCACATCATGCCAAAAGATCCCGAGAGCCCCGCGTAAATCCCATTGTTCCGCGCTTTTCCCAGTCATGAACGTGCCTCCCTTGAGAACGTCTTTTCGACTCCGTTACAGGGATGTCGTTCGACAACGGGCCAAATCGACAGCCTCGCGAAGAAATCCGGCATTCGGAAATCGCCTTCCGCCATGATACGCGATGCCGGCGGCCGATGTTCCATTTTGAATACCAGACGTTGACCGCAGGCGAGACTTGTGGGTCGCACCTACCCTACGAGATGCCCCTTCACCCTGCGGGCCGCGGCCCGTCCCACCACGGCCGCCAACTCATCCTCCGTCGCGGCCCGCACCAGTTCCGAGCTGCCGAACTGCTTCAATAGCTTGCGCACAGTCTTCTCGCCGACACCGTCGATGGCGTCCAGCTCGCTGGTCAACTGGCGGGCGTTGCGGCGCGACCGATGGAAGGTCACCGCGAAACGGTGCGCTTCGTCACGAATGGACTGGACCAGGTGCAGAATGGGCGAGAAACGGTCGAGGACTACCGGCTCGTCTTCCTGGCCGTAGACATAAATGATCTCTTCGCGCTTAGCGATGGAGGCCAGCGGCTGATCGACCACACCGATGGCCTCGAGCGCTTGGGCGGCGGCGTGCAACTGGCCCAGCCCGCCATCGATCAGCACCAAGCCCGGCATGGGCTGCTTCTCTTCCCGCAGGCGCGTGTAGCGGCGGGTCACCACTTCGCGCATGCTGGCGAAATCGTCGTTGCCGATCACCGTCTTGATGATGAACTTGCGGTAATCGGCTTTCTTCATCCGGCCGTCTTCCCACACCACCATGCTGGCGACTTTGTCGGTCCCCTGGATGTGAGAGATGTCGAAACACTCGATGCACGCGGGGGCGGCGGGAAGGTTGAGCGTGTCCTGCAAGGCCTCCTGGATGGCGCGCGAGGAGGGTTTCAGCACCCGAAAGCGGCCGTCGAAGCTGTGGCGGGCATTGGTTTCGACCAGCGCCAGCAAAGCTTTCTTCTGCCCGCGCTGCGGAGTGTGGATCTCCACGCGACGCGTCCGCTTCTCGGAGAGCAGCTCTTCCAGCGCCTCGCGGTCTTCAAAATCCACGGGCACGTGGATCTCGGCCGGGATGTATTGCTGGTCGAGGTAAAGCTGCTTCAGCAGCGAGGAGAGGAACTGCGGTTCGTCGTAGTCTAGCTGGTCTTCCCAGAAGAACTCGCGCCGGTCCACGATCTGTCCGTTGCGGAGATGGAAGAGGTTCAGCGCCACCAGCGGCGGCTCGGCATAACACGCAAAGATATCGACATCGTCGCCCTTGGCCGCGGCCATCTTCTGGCGTTGCTCGATCTCCTCCACGGTGGTGAGCAGATCGCGCAGGGAAGCGGCCTCTTCGTAACGCGTCGCCTCGGCGGCGGATTCGATGCGGTCCCGCAAGCCGCGCGCCAGGTCGGTGTGGCGGCCTTCGAGAAACAGGCGCACGTCGCGGACGGCGGCGGAGTACGCGTCTTCCGTGGTGAGGCCCTCCACGCAAGGGCCCAGGCAGCGATGAATGTGGTACTGGAGGCAGGCCTTCGGGTGATAGCGGGTGAGATCCACCTTGCAGGAAGGCACCAGGAAATGGCGGTGAATGAAGTGCACCAGGCGGTGCGCCAGGTTGGCGGGGAAATACGGGCCGAAGTAAGTGGAACCGTCCTTCCGCAGACGCCGCGTGACGTAAACCCGCGGGAAACGCTCGTGTGTGAGCTTGATATACGGGTAGGTCTTATCGTCGCGCAGCAGGATGTTGAAGCGCGGCTTGTACTGCTTGATCAGATTGTTTTCGAGCGCCAGCGCTTCTTTCTCGTTATCCACCAGGATGTAATCCACGTCGGTGGCTTCGGAGATGAGCGTGCCGGTCTTTACGTCCGCCAGTTTGTCTTCGGAAAAGTAGCTGCGAACGCGATGGCGCAAGATCTTGGCCTTGCCCACGTAAATGACGCGGCCGCCCGCGTCTTTATACAGGTAGACCCCCGGCGCCAGCGGAAGTTGGGCCACTTTGTCGCGGAGTTCCATCGACTGGAAAGGTATAATTCAATTATGTCACGGTGGGTTTTGACGGCGCTGGTAGCGGGCCTCGCGGCGCTTTATGCGCAGGATACAAAGCCGCAGGACGAATTGAAAAAACAGCGTCCCCAGCCGGCGGTTTCGGACAAGGAGGAAGTCCCGCCGGAGGAAGACAGTTCTCTGTCCACTACGCAGTATTCGTTCAACCCGCTGCAATCCAAGAAGGACGTCGAGACCGGCGAGTTCTATTGGAAGAAGAAGAGTTACGTGGCTGCGGCGGGCCGTTTCCGGGCGGCGACGAAATGGGACGATAGCAACAGCGAGGCGTGGCTGCGCCTGGGGGAAGCCGAGGAAAAGCTGAAAGATCCGGCGGCCGCGCGGCAGGCGTATCAAAAGTACCTGGAACTGGCGAGCGATGCCAAAAATGCAGCGGAAATCCGCAAGCGGATGACAAAGCTTAAGTAACCGCCCGCCTAACGAATCAAAAGGCAAACCCGTTGCCAATAGGTAACAACCCGTAGCCTGCCAAAGTTTTATAAGATATTGTCTGGTTGACGGATACACTACATTCGTTGATAATGTGTGAATCTGTCTGTTGGAAATCGAACGGAGCGCTGGTACCCGCGCCGCAAGGTGATCGTTTGTGCGTAGAATGAGACGGCTGGTTTTTTGCTCGGTTTTTCTGGCGGCTCTCCTCCAGAATGCCCTGTTCGCGGCAACCTCGCCGAACCACAGACCTGCCCGGAGGACGGCTCCCAAGAGGCGAACCCCGGTTGTGGATCCGACCATCGGCGATAACGTGGATGGCGAAGATCTGGTGATCCGGCGCGCGGCGGTGGACGCGCTGGGAATGCAAAACGGCAGCGTGGTGGTAGTGGACCCGTCTAGCGGCCGTGTGCTGACGATGGTCAATCAGAAACTTGCCCTCCAGAGTGGCTTTATTCCGTGTTCGACAATCAAGCTGGTGACCGCGCTGGCCGCTTTGAGCGAGCACGTGGTGGAGCGCGATACGTTGATCCGCCTGGGCCGCTACACCAGCATGGACCTGACCACGGCGCTGGCACATTCCAATAACGATTACTTCGGGAAGCTTGGCACGAAGCTTGGATTCGAGAGCGTGATTCGCTACGCCAGGATGATGGGACTGGGTGAGAAAGCCGGTCTCGATATCGCGGGCGAACAAGCGGGCGAGGTGGCGACCGAGGCCCCCAAATACGGAGGCATGGTCCTGCTGACGGCGTTTGGCGAAGGATTCCAGGTAACCCCTCTGGAGCTGGCCGCGCTCCTTTCGGCTATTGCCAACGGCGGAACCCTGTACTATTTGCAGCATCCGCTGACTAGTGAGGACATTGACCATTTCACACCGCAAGTGAAGCGGCAGTTGGAACTCGCACCCAACGGGATCACCGACATCAAAGTCGGAATGCGCGGCGCTGTGGAATACGGCACGGCGCAGCGTGCCGCTTATGACCCCTCCGAACCCGTGCTCGGCAAGACGGGAACGTGCACCGATTTTCGCGCCGCCAGTTACATGGGTTGGTTCGGCTCGTTTAACGAGGTGGGCGCTCACAAGTTGGTGGTAGTAGTGATGCTGACGAGCCCCGTGAAATCGGTAAACGGCGGCGTAGCTTCGGGGGTCGCCGGCGCCCTCTACCGTAGCCTTTCTTCGCAAAGGTACTTCGCCGTGGACGCCGCCAGGCAAACGGATCTTCCGGACATCTTGGTGACCAAGCCCTGCTGCGAGCAGTAAGAGCTGACAGCCTCATCTACCCATTCTGACGGGCCTGGCCGCTCGACTTAGCCGTCAAATTCAGGACGGCCGAGCCGGGGTGCCGTTCGAAATCCTGATACTATGCCATGGGTATGAACCCCGCCTCGACCCCGTCGCGCATTCGCTGGCTTCTGATCCTCTGGATGTTTCTGGCGGCCGCAATTGTGTATCTGGATCGCGTGAATATGTCGGTGATGGGCCAGGCCATCGCCAAAGAATTTCACCTGAGCCATATCCAACTGGGCTGGGTGTTCAGCGCGCTGATCGCCGGCTACGCTCTATTTCAGGCACCCGCGGGATGGGCGGCGGATCGCTTTGGCCCGCGGCTGGTGCTTGCCGCCGGCGTGCTTTGGTGGAGCGTGTTCACTAGCATGATCACGCTGCTTTCGGCCAGCATGGCTGGGCTGCTGGTGATCATGATCGCCGTTCGCTTCTGCCTGGGAAGCGGCGAAGCGGTGGTGTTTCCCTCCTCGAATTGCGTGGTGGCCGCGTGGATTCCCTCGTCCGAGCGCGGCAAGGCCAACGGCTTCATCTTTGCCGGCGTGGGCTTCGGCGCGGGCATCACGCCGCCGTTGGTCACCTATTTGCTGATCCATTCCGGCTGGCGCGCGTCTTTCTGGGCCAGTTCGGTATTGGGGTTGGCCGCCGGTTGGGGGTGGTACGCAATCGCACGGAACAAGCCGGCTGAGCACCCGTGGGTCAATCGTGGTGAACTGGAACTCATTCAAGACGGCCTGCCGAAGCCCCCTAACCGGCAGCCGGGCGCCAAGCTAAGTTGGAGCGCCATCGTGTGTAACCCCGAGGTGCTGAAAGTGACCTTGAGTTATTTCGCTTTCGGATACTCGGCTTACATTTTCTTCTCCTGGTTCTTCATTTATGTCAGCTCGGCGCGGGGGCTTGACCTGAAACAAAGCTCGTATTACTCCATGCTGCCTTTTCTGGCTATGGCGATCGCGTCGCCGCTCGGCGGCTGGATCAGCGACCGTATCACGCGCGGAGCGGGTAAGTGGTACGGCCGTTGTGTCTTTTCGGCCGGGGCGATGTGCCTTTCGGCCGGGTTCATGGCATCGGGGACGCAGGTTGCGAGCGCGGGATGGGCCAGCCTGGTGCTGGCCGGCGGCGCCGGCGCGTTATACCTGTCGCAAAGCTGTTTCTGGTCTACCAGCGCCGACATAGGAAAATCCTCAGCGGGCTCGGTTTCCGGGTTCATGAATATGGGCAACCAGACGGCCGGGGCCATTACGGCATCGCTTACACCGGTGATCGCCAAACATCTGGGATGGACCGCCTCATTCCTGGTGGCCGCTGGGCTTTCGGTGGTCGGGGCGATCTCCTGGCTCGCGTTGAAACCCGAGAAGGAATGAGACAGCTACGGCAGCACTTCCACGATCGCCAGCGCGTGCGGCTCCAGGTGCACGTCCACCGTATCATGATCGAGTGTCTGGATCGCCGGCGCCGGGAGACGCGCGGCCGTTCGTAAGCGCGCGATCTGCTCCATTGTGGGGGTCGCCGGGCGGCCCATGGCTTGCCACGCGGGAAGCGACGAGCCGTGTTCCGGGTCCACCTGCGAGGTGCGCACGCTGTGTAAGTTGCCGGTGTTAACGAGGCGCAGCCGCACATCCATTGCTTTGCCACGTTCGGCGGGAGGAGCGTAATTCCAAACCGCGATCACGAGGCTGCCGTCCTGCCGCCGCGTCGCCAGGGCCCAATCCACTTCCAGCGGCAAGCGCTGGTTGCCCAGCAGGTGCAGCAGCTTGAAAGCGTTGAACGCCGGCTTGGGGATGCCGAATTCCGCGATCAGGCCGTACCCGCCGTAGAACGGCGTTTTGGGCACCCCTTGCTCCTCGAAAACATCCGAGAAGGTCCAGTACGACATCATGGTTTGGAGCCCGTCGCACAGCCGGATATTATTCGCCAGCCACGGTCCCATGTATGCCGCATCGGTTACTTCAGTTTCGTTCTTATAACTGGCGTTGTATTCGGACCAAATGATGGGTAGATCGGGCATGGCGGAGCGCTTCACCTGGTCGTAAACTTTGCGAACCGCGCGCCCCACCATATCGGAGCGTGGGATAACTTCCTCGGTGCCGAAAATATCGTGGGAGGAATCGTTGGCATAAACGTGCGTGGAGACAAAGTCGAGGGGAGCCTTGGCGGAAGCGGCATGCGCGATCATGGCGTCCACCCAGGACGATTGCGCCGTGGCGGGGCCACCTACACGAAGCCGTGGACTAACTTGCTTGATAGCTCGCGCGGCGGCATCGTATAACTCGAAGTAAGTGGACTGCGCCGGTGTTCCGGTCCAAAAATCAAGGTTCGGTTCGTTCCATACCTCGAAATACCATTGCGCGACTTCGCCGATCCCATACCGCTCCACCAGGTGGCGCGCGAAAGCGCCCACCAGTTCGCCCCATTGCGGATAGGATGAAGGCGGATTGGGAAGCGGCCTGTACCAAAAGCCATGGGGCTTTTGCGAGGCGGCCAGCGCCTTGGGCATGAAACTCAATTCCACGAAAGGCCGGACGCCGTTTTCAAGCAATCCATCGTAGATCTGATCCACGTACGAGAAATTGTAGACCGGCTTGCCTTGCGCGTCCTTGGCATAGACGCCCACCTCATCATCCAAAATCGCGTGAAAGCGCACGTAGCGGAAACCGGTGATGGCGTGCACCGATCGCAAGTCCTGACGGTAAGCGTCGCGTAACGAGAGGACCGCCCTTCCCGAGCCGAACATCTGTTCCCAGAAGTGCGGAAACGGGCGGGCCGGCGCTTTGGCATCGATAGTAATTTCGCGGCTCGCAGCGGCCGCGGGAGGTTGGCTATGTAACAGGGCCGTTGCCATGCAACCGGAGATCACGATCGCTAATGGGAGCTGGTATCTTCTCATCGATGAGGCGATTGCAATTTTATCACCCGCTACGCGTGCGAGAATTGTATGTCAACTTCCAAATAAGCGATAACAATGGCGAAAATGGTCTTCTTAACTGCCGCGGTTCTGCTGGCGGCTTTTGCGGCGGCACCGCAACAGCTCACTTTCGCCAGCCCTCAGGAGGCAGCGCACGCCTTGGTGGATGCCGCCGGAAACGCCGATATCGCGGCACTGAAGAAGATCTTCGGACCGGAAGGCGCGACCATTGTCGACTCCGGCGACCCACAACAGGATCGCGAACGCTGGGCGGAATTGGACCGGCTGGCGGCGGAAAAGGCGGAAATCCGGCGGGACGATGCCGACCGCGCGTCCATTCTGATCGGCGCCGCCGAGCGGCCGTTCCCTGTTCCGGTAGTGTGGGTCAACGGCCGCTGGAAGTTCGACTCGCCGGCCGGCCGCGCGGTCGTGAACTCCGAGCGCATTAGTGCAAACGAAGCCACCGCCATCGAGTTCTGTCTGGCTTATGTGGACGCGCAAGCCGCTTACCGGAAAGTGAACGGAGGGGGACACTACGCCAGGCACTTGAAAGAACTCGCCACCGACGAACCGTTCCCTAAGCCATTCACGCGGGCCGTATCGGCTATGTTCGCGCAAGGCTCCAAGGCGGTTCCCTATCGCGGCTATTACTTTCGCATCTTACCTCCCCAAGCTCCTGAGAACGATAGAGAAACCGCCGATTGTCCGCTTGTGGCATACCCCGCTCGCCATGGCGTAAGCGGGATCCGCACTTTTCTGATCGACCGGCAGGACATCTTGTACGGTAAGGACTTAGGACAGGATACGAGCCGAATGGCGAGCCGGATGCGCCATCACGACGCTGACGCGGGCTGGGAGCCCGTGAATCCGCCGGCGTCTCGAACACGTCGCTGACAATCAAAAATTTCAATCCCACGCATAGAAAGTTCCGTCTTGGTTAGACTCGCTCCGCTGTTGGAGAATCGTGTCAAGTGCGCCTGTCCGCACGCCAAGTCCTCGATGACAAAGAACGCCAAGTTGTGCCTACTTTTAGGCTCCTTTGCGCCCGCCGTTGCGCTGGCACAAACCAATGTGGATCTATCGGCCCGTTTGACGGCCGTGGAAGCCGCGGCAAGATCCGCGCAAAGCGCCGGCGATAATGCCTGGATGCTAACGAGCGCAGCCTTGGTCCTGTTGATGACCGGACCTGGGCTGGCGTTGTTTTATGGCGGCCTGGTGAGGCGCAAGAACGTACTGGGCACGATGATGCAGAGTTTCATCCTGATGGCGGTGGTCACCGTTATCTGGGCGGTGGTAGGTTACAGCCTGGCTTTTGGCGGATCCGGCCCGTTCCTCGGCGATTTGCGATTCGCGTTGCTGAACAATGTCGGCGCCGCTCCCAATCCGGACTACGCCGGCACCATTCCCCAGCAGACGTTCATGGTCTACCAGTTGATGTTCGCCATCATCACCCCGGCTTTGATCTGCGGCGCTTTCGCCGAGCGCATGAAGTTCAGCGCCATGATGCTGTTCACCGCTTTATGGTCGCTGCTGGTCTATTTCCCGATGGCCCACATGGTGTGGGGCAAGGGCGGCCTGTTGAACGCGTTCTCCGGGGGCAGAATCCCCTGCTTCGATTTCGCCGGCGGCACAGTGGTGCACATCACTTCGGGCGTTTCCGCGCTGATTTGCGCGCTGTATCTGGGCAAGCGCGTGGGCTACCCCAGTGTTGCCATGAAGCCGCATAGCATGGTGCTGAGCTTCATCGGCGCCTGCCTGCTTTGGGTGGGCTGGTTCGGGTTCAACGCGGGCAGCGCGCTGGCCGCTTCCGGCCTCGCCACCAGCGCTTTTGTGGCCACTCACTTCGGCGCGGCGGCCGCCGCATTGGGGTGGATGTTCGCCGAATGGATTCACAGCGGCAAGCCCAGCGTTTTGGGCGGTATCTCGGGGGCGGTGGCGGGCTTGGTGGCCATTACGCCCGCTTCCGGATTCGTCAAGCCTTTCCCGGCGCTGCTCATCGGCCTCGCGGCCGGAGTAGTCTGCTACTTTATGGTGGTGAAGGTTAAGCAGATATTCGGGTATGACGATTCCCTGGATGCCTTCGGCGTGCACGGTGCGGGTGGCACTTTGGGCGCCATTCTCACCGGCGTTTTTGCCACCAACCTGGTTAATGACGGCCTGAAGGATGCAGCCGGGCGCGCCGTGCCGATGGGCTTGGTGGATGGGCACGGCGCGCAAGTCTTCAACCAAGTCATTGGCTGCGGCATGTCGTGGCTGATCGCCATTGTGGGGACACTCGTGATTCTGAAAGTCTGCGACCTGACCATTGGGCTGCGCGTTTCCAGCGACCAGGAGGAAGAAGGCCTGGACCTGAGCCAACACGGCGAAGAGGGCTATATCCTGGAGGCGTAGCCAGGGAGAGACTTCATGAAGAAGATCGAAGCGATCATCCAGCCGTTCAAGCTCGACGAAGTCAAGGAAGCGCTGAAAGCGATCGGTATCGACGGCATGACGATAACCGACGTTCGCGGCCACGGCCGCCAGAAAGGACATCGCGAAGTATATCGCGGGCAGGAATACAATGTGGACCTTCTGCCCAAAGTGAAACTCGAAATGGTGGTTTCGTCCGCCCGGTGGGAAGAGGTTGTCAACACGCTGAGCACGTCCGCCCGCACGGGAAAAATCGGCGACGGCAAAATCTTCGTCTATGAAGTGGCCGAAGCTATCCGCATCCGAAACGATGACCGTGGAGAATTGGCCTTATAGCCGCTGCGCTCACAGGACGCCGTCCGTGGCGCGGGCCTTGTGCCTGTCGCGCCGGGGGCTCGCCTGGACGCGTCCTGTGAGAGATGTCTACGCCTAGCCTGAAGCCCGAACAAGTCCGCCAGACTTTCCTCGCCACCGGCGACGCCATTATCGCCCTCGCCGAACGGACCGCGCAAGTGGACCAGATGCTTTCGGCGGCGGCGGAGGAGCTCTTATTCCCCGCCCTGCCGCCGGGTTCGGTGGCCCTGGTGGCGGTGGGCGGTTACGGCCGGCGCCACCTCTTTCCGTATTCCGATATCGACCTGCTGCTGCTGTTCTCGTCCGATAAAGTGGCGATGGCGCACAAGGATGCCATTTCCGCGTTCCTGCAGCGCCTCTGGGACGCCGGCCTGCGCATGAGCCATTCCGTGCGGACTCCCGAGGAATGCCTCGAAGTCCATGACCAGAATATCGAGCTCAACGTCAGTATTCTCGACCAGCGCTACCTTTCCGGCGACCGCGCGCTCTATGCCGGCATGGCCGATAAACTGCCGCGCTTCATTCTCGCCAACCGCGACGCGCTGAGCCGCAACCTGGTGAAGCTCACGCGCGAACGGCACTCGAAGTTTCGCGGCACCCTCTATCACCTGGAGCCGAACGTCAAGGAAACTCCCGGAGGGCTGCGCGATTTCCAACTCCTCTGCTGGCTGGAGCAGTTGCGCACCGCCAGCACGCACCGTCTGGGCACGGCCGAGCCTACGCCCGAGCTCGAACAAGCTTTCCGACACATGGCGCGGCTGCGCGCGTACTTGCATTGCGCGTCGGGCCGCGACAACAACCTGCTCTCGTTCGATGCCCAGGACGCCATCGCCGAGCAGTGGGGCCAAACCGACACCGCTACCTGGATGCGCGAATATTTCCGGCATGCCCGCGCCATTTACCGCGGCGCGATCCGCGAGGTGGAAGCCTCGGAGGCGCAATACAGTTCGCTGTTCGCGCAGTTCCGCGACTGGCGGTCGCGGCTGGGCAACGCCGATTTCAGCGTGCACCGCGAGCGCGTGCATTTCCGCGCGCCGCAGCAATTGGACGCCGATCCCACGCTTGCCCTGCGGCTGTTTGAGTTCGTGGGCCGGCACGCGGTGCGCCCTTCGGCCGAAGCGGAGCAGCAGATCGCCGCGCGGCTCCCGCGTCTCCACGAACACTTCACCGCCCAGCCGCTGTGGCGTTCCATCGAGCAGATTCTCTCTTTGCCCCACACGCCGCTGGCGGTGCGCGCGATGCACGATACCGGTGTGCTGACCGCCGTTTTTCCCGAACTCGCCGGGATGGAATGCCTGGTCATCCGCGATTTCTTCCATCGCTACACGGTGGATGAGCACTCGCTCGTGGCTATCGAAAACCTGGGCAAGTACGAAGGGCCCTATAGCGACCTGCGCTCCGAAATCCAGCAGCCCGGCGTGCTGGCGTTCGCCATGCTGTTTCACGATGCCGGTAAAGCGGTCACCGGCGAAGGTCCGGTGGACGCCTCCGTGCGGCTGGCCAGGGCCGCCGCGATTCGCATCCAGATGCCCGCGCAGGAGCGCGAGACCGTGCTGTTCCTGATCCGCAAGCATCTCGATCTTTCCGCGGCCATGCAAACGCGCGATATATTCGACCAGGCAGCGATTCGCGAGGTGGCCCACCAGGTCGAAACCGTGGAGCGGCTGAAGTTGCTCACGCTGCTGACGCACGCGGATATCTCGGCCGTCAACCCCGAAGTGATGACGCCGTGGCGCGCCGACCAGTTGTGGCAGCTTTACCTGGGCGTTTACAACGCGCTCACCAGCGAGCTCGAAACCGATCGCATCGCACCCGAGCCAACCGGTCCGCCGGATCGCATCGCGTTTCTCACGGGTTTCCCCACGCGCTACGTCCACACCCACAGCGAGACGGAAATCGACGAGCACATGGCGCTCGAAGCGCACAGCCGGCCGAAGGGCGTAGCGGTGGATATCCGCCGGTTGGACGCCGCCTGGCAGTTGACGCTGGTGACCAAAGACAGTCCCGGCCTGTTCGCGCGAGCGGCCGGCACGCTCTCGAGCTTCGGCATGAACATCGTCAAGGCCGAAGCGTTCGCCAATCGCCAGGGCTTGATTCTCGATACGTTCACGTTTGAAGATCCCATGCGCACGCTCGACCTGAACCCCAGCGAAGTGGATCGCCTGCGGTCCATTACCGAGCGCGTGGTATTGGGAAAGATGGACGTGCGCGAGTTGCTGCGCAACCGTCCCAAGCCCGTAGTGGCGAGCCGCAACTCACGGATTCCGACTCGTGTCTCGTTCAACTCCGAGGCCAGCGGCAGCGCCACTTTGGTGGAGATCGTCGCCCACGACCGTCCCGGCCTGCTGTACGACCTGGCCGCGGCGTTCTCCTCCAACGGGGCGAATATCGAAGTGGTGCTGATCGACACCGAAGCCCACAAAGCGATCGACGTATTCTACGTCACGGCCGAGGGCAAAAAGCTGACGGAGGCACGGCGGAAGGTGCTGGAAGAGGCTTTGAGGCGAGCCTGCCAGGCGCCGGGGGCCTGACAGGGGATTGCCGGCTTTACCCCTGCGAGTTACAATTTAGGTGATATGGAATCGTCATCCTGCAAGGTCGATAATCAGGGGAGGGTCACATTGCCGGCGGAATGGCGGAACGCGAACAGAGTGCGTGCCGGCAGCGAGGTCATCGTGAGCATTGACAATGGCCGCCTGCATATCCAGACTCGGGACCAAGACCTGACCGAGGCCCAACAGATCGTCGCGAAGTACCCCCGCCCCAAAGTCTCTGCCGTCAGGCAGCTCTTCGCGGAGCGCCGCCGGGAGGCACGGCGCGAACTAAGAGACGCCGCTCGACATGCGAAAAGTCTTTGATGCCTCGGCGGTCCTCGCATTCTTGTACAACGAGACCGGGGCTGAGTTGGTACGGACGGACCTGCCGGAGGGCATAATCGCCGCCGTCAACGCGGCGGAGATCCTGACCGTTCTGGTCAGGAATGGTGTGACGCTTGCCGACGCTTCGCTGGCGCTCCAGAAGACCGGCCTCACGATCCTCGATTTCTCCGGGCGCCACGCCGCCAAGGTAGCGGAGTTGTCGTCCCCTATTCTACGCAGGCGCGGCATTTCGCTGGGTGACCGCGCGTGCATGGCGACTGCCGTAATTGAAAAGCTGCCGGCCGTGACAGCGGATCGCAACTGGTCCGATCTTCGCGTGCCGGGGCTCCGCGTCGAGTCGATCCGCGGCTGACTTTTCGCAAGCGGGGATTGCCGGTGTCCTTCCGCTGCTTACGATCTGGGCGGTGGAGTTGCCGCGTCTGCTCAGATTCGGACTGATCACGGGCGGATCGGGCGTTGCCTGCTGCTCTCGATCGCTGCCGGATCCGTTGCGATCATCAGCCGTAAACATCGGTTCGTTAAGTAAATCCCAAGCCGATGAGCGGCACGCGCCGGAAATTTGATGTAAGAGAACCTCTATCGCCCGCGTATGGCTCTATACGTGCCAATGAGACCCAGAATGAAAACCGCGAATACGGCCGCCTGCACCGAAAATCCGGCAGCCACAGCCACGCCGTAGCCCGTGTGGGCATACAGGTGTTCACCTACGTTTGCACCTGCCGATTGGATTGTGTTCAGCGTCATCGAGCCCTGAATCCAGCCAAAGTAGTTGTTCACGATAATGGCTAGCTCGACTAGCGCACCAGTTGCGAGCGCGACAACCAGGTCCTTCCTTTCACGTCCCACAATCCTTGTTGATCACATCGCGCGCTTCGGTGCAAGTTCGTGTCGCCGCGAGGGGGCCCGTCTTTCGATTCTATTCGCGCTGTCGAACTGGAAGCAGCGCTGGGGTTGTGGAAACAACGCCGTTTGGTGGGATTGTTCGCGCTTCATGGCTTTCCAAGCCATATCCCACGGAGAACGGACTCGTTCGGAACGTAGCTTCGAACCTCACCACACAGGGGGCATTCATGGGTAAGCTCCAGAAGCCACCGCTCCCCATCAGCATCAGCCTCGGTCCATCTCGTGTCCCAGTGCTCCACGTCCTTATCGGCAAACCACTTTCCGCATGCCTTGCAGATGAAGCCGGCATCGTAATCCTCTGGCGTCCTCACGCGGTCAGATTGTAACAAACGGGGGTCATCGCGTGTTGACCCTGAACACTCGAATCGTTCCACCCTGGTCATATGGCCACGTGATCAATCCGCCCGTAGACGGGGTGATCAGAAAGCGGCCGTCGGGGCTGAACGCGGGGACAGACACTCCGACACCGTCGACGTCAAGCGATGCGATCCTGGTCAGACGACCGACGTCCCATATTCGAAGCCCGCCGGTATCCGTACCGCCCGCCAGCAACTTGCCATCGGGGCTGAACGCCAATCCGCCTACGTACCGCTTGAAGCCTCGCAATATTCCGAGGCGCTCACCGGTGAAGACGCTCCACAACGTGACGAGATCCCAATAGCCTGCCGCCAAGGTCCGGTTGTCCGGACTGATCGCGATCCCGGAAACGTGGTGCTTGCCAAACGCGCTCACCTGCTTGCCGAAGGAAGCTCCAGGATACGGATGGCGTGATTGCGGCTCGTTCCCGACTCAGCAACGTACCGGCTGTCGGGGCTGAACGCATACCCTGCGCCCGCATCCTTCTCCAGTGAGATCAGCGGCTTTCCAGTCTCCAGTTCGGTGATGCCGCTGTAGGTTGCGTAATACTTCCAATCAGAGGAAATGGCCGTAGGTTTTGCTGGGAGCTGTTTAATCAGTCGGCCTTCGGGAAAGCTCCACAGCGTCAAGCTTTCCGAAACGTCGTCCGGGGTTGTCGGGCCGTCCGACGCAACCATCGTTCCGTCGGGGCTGAAAGACACGAAGCTCATCCAGCCCCACTTGTCGGCGCGCCAACCGACGCCTATCTTCTTGACAAACTGAAGAACTTCCTGACCCTGCGCAACGCTGTGCACTGAATGGAGGAGCAGTCCCGCAACGAGGATCACCCAACCGGCACGGTGTAGTTGGAGCATGCCTGCTCTTAACCTGCCATCGGGCGACTATAACTCATTTCGCCAGTGGGCGTTCTGCGGTCGATCACGTCACCTGGGTTGGGGACGATGTGTAGCGTTACATTCCATTGCCCGGCGGACCGGACTGCGGTGGTCCATTTCTCCGGCATGGCCGGTCGCTTCAGAGTGGTGCGTTCTATCCCAAGAGAAACTGAACGACACCAGCGCCAATAATAGCGAGGCCCAAAACCAACCAGCCAACCGCCGCTACGAGCTTCTGGAAAGCACCGGGTAACAGACCACTGCGATCAGTCGCCGTGGGATGGGTCTCCGCTTGTCCCATTTTCCCTCTTGACATCTGCCTCGATTAGTACTAATAAATTAGTAATGAGACGGCGCAGCACCACCCTCACCGGCCAGGAACTGGAAATCATGAAGATCGTCTGGGAACGCGAAACCGCCACGGTCCGCGATGTCTATGAAGCGCTGCTTGAAAAGCGGAAAGTGGCGTACACCACGGTCATGACCATGATGAAGATCCTGGAGCAGAAAAAATATCTCCGGAAAACTCAGGCGGACCGCGCTTACGTATACCGTCCCACCCAGCCGAAAGGGCAGGTGATCGGCGCCATGGTGCGGGAATTCGTTAACCGGGTGTTTAACGGGTCGGCGGAACCGCTGCTGGTCCACCTGGTGGAAGAGCACGACCTGTCCGCCGCGGACCTGGAAGAAATCGCGCATATGCGGAGGAAGCCATGAATACCAGCCTCATCTGGAACAACCTGGTCGCGTATAGCCTGCAAGTTGGAGTGCTTGTCGGGTTGGCCGCGTTCGTCCCTACCCTGCTGCGCATGCGCATGCCTCACGCGCGGCTGGCGTACTGGCATCTGTTGCTGCTGGCGTGCCTGGCGATGCCGGCGGTTCGGCCCTGGCGGCAGGCCGCCTACACCGCCACGGTGAACGTGACACACGTGGTCAGTCAGACACGCCCCGTGCTTGCGCCGCAACACGCTATTCCCGCCGCCTGCGACCTGCTTCTGCTGCTCGTGGCTTTGGGCGTCGCGGGCCGCCTCGGCTGGCTGGGAATCGGGTTGTGGCGCCTTGGCCGCTACCGCCGGCACGCGTGCCCGTACGGTGAACCGTTGAGCCAAGTCGAATTGCTGGTTTCGGATGAGATTTCGAGCCCCGTCACGTTCGGTTTCCGCCGCCCCGTGATTCTGCTGCCGGCGCGGTTTGCGGAGTTGAGCGCCGGTATGCGGGAAGCCATCCTGTGCCATGAAACGCTGCATGTGGCGCGGCACGACTGGCTGTTCACGGTAGGCGAGGAGTTGATCCGCGCCATCTTCTGGTTCCATCCCGCCATCTGGTGGCTGCTAGCCGAAATTCAGCTCGCACGCGAGCAGGCGGTCGATCGGCTGGTAATCGAGGCTACCCGGTCACGCGATTGCTATGTAGATGCACTGCTCGCTATTGCCGGGGCGCGCCCGACGCTCGACCTGGCGCCCGCGCCGCTGCTGCTGCGCAAAAGACACTTGAAACAAAGAGTGGTCGGAATTTTGAGAGAGGTTCGTATGTCGAAAACGAGATGGATTTCCGCGCTCGCCGCCGCCTTGGCCATCATGGCCGCGGCGTGCTGGTTCGTAACCGGCGCCATACCCCTGGCCGCCGAACCGCAAATGGTGACCGACGCTCCCGGCGTAACGGTCGATACCAATGGCGCCGCGTTGATGCACCGCACCGCTGTTCCGTATCCGGAGCAGGCCATGGCGAAAGGCATTCAGGGGACCGTGGTGGTGCAGGTCAAACTGGATAGCAGCGGCGAAGTGGCCGATGCCAGCATCGTGAGCGGCCCCGACGAGCTACGCCGGGATGTGCTGCAATCGGTGCTCAACTGGCACTTCATGAAGGATGTGGCAAATACCAGCCGCACCGTAAACATCGATTTCGTTCTGCCCCCGGGCCAGCCGCCGGCTGGACAGACGCCCAGGGCCATTGCCCTGATCGGCCAAGCCGTGCGAGCCACGGCGCCGGGCGCTGAACTGAAACTACAGAAGATCGAGATCAACGGTCTCTCGGATCAGGCCCGGGACGAACTACTCGCGGCGCTGCCCGTGCACGTGGGCGATGCCATCACGCAAGACATTATGCCGAAGATTTTATTGGCGGTGCATCAATTCGATTCTCACCTGTCGGTAAACCTTGCTTATGGCGATACCACGCTGCAGATCTCGGCGCCCGCAGTCGTTCTTCACGGCATCATCGGCTTGGCCGGTGCTGCCCCTCCCCCGCCGCCACCGCCGCCCCAAACCACCACTGTGCCGCAGCAGATCCGCGTTGGCGGTAACGTGCAAATGGCCAACCTGCTCTCCGGGCCGAAGCCGTCGTACCCACCCGAGGCGAAAACTGCCCAAATCAGCGGGACAGTACGGTTGGAAGCGGTCCTGAACAAGGATGGCACGGTACAGAGTCTAACGGTCCTTAGCGGCCATCCTCTGTTGGTTCAAGCCGCGCTGGATGCCGTTAAGAATTGGGTATACCGTCCCACCCTGCTGAACGGGCAGCCGGTCGAGGTAAAAACGACCATCGACATCAATTTCACGCTGGCGCAGTAGCTACTCGTATCGCAGCACTTCGGCGGGGGCGATGCGGATAGCGTTCCGCGCGGGATACAACGTCGCCAGGAAGCTCACCAGTATCGCCACCGCCGCGATCCACACGCCGTCCACCCAGTGGGCTTCGAACGGCACGAAGCTCAGTTGGTAAACCGACTGATCGAGCGGAATCCAACGATACTTGTCGGCGAAATAGGAGAGCGAATAGCCCGCCGCCAGGCCCAGTGCGCTCCCCACGATGCCGATCAGCAGCCCCTGCACCACGAAGATCCGCCGCACCTGGCTGATGCGCGCGCCCATCGACATCAGAATGGCTATATCGCGGTACTTTTCCATCACCATCATCACCAGCGTGATAAAAATATTGAGCGCCGCCACCATCAGGATCAGCCCGATCACGATCATGGTGACGATGCGCTCCATGCTCAGCGCGCCCAGAAGCTGTTTATTACGTTCTTGCCAGGTGGTCGTGGTATAGCGCTTTCCGGCTACCTTCTCCACGTCCTTGGCGATCTCGGGAGCGCGGTAGACATCATCCACCTTCAGCTCGATCTGGTTGATTACGTCCTGGTATGACGTCGCCCTTTGCGCGGCGGTAATAGCAGTGAATGCCCACGCGTCGTCGATATCGTAGAACCCCGATTCAAAAATGCCGCACACGCGGAAACGGTGCGCCCGATAAACGGGGCCAACGGGCGTCGGTGTTTCACTGACCACGTCCACATTGGAGTTCAGCATCATTCCGGCCTCTTGCACCAGCGAAGATCCCAGGATGATGCCAGGTGGATTCGCCGTGGCATCGCGCAGCCGGTCGACCGACCCCGCCTTCAGGTGCCGCAGCATCTGGCTGACCGCCAACTCGGATTCGATTTGTACCCCTTTCAACACGGCAGCACGCTGCTGAATGGCTCCGCCCAGCATCACCTCCAAATAAAGCGAGGGCGAGACCGCCGTCACGTGCGGCACTTTGCGCAACCGCGCCGCCATGCCCTCCCAATCTTCGATGCCGTTGTTCTCTTTTTCGATGACGTTGATGTCCGCCATGGCGCCCAGCAGGTTGCGCTCGAGCGTGTCGCGGAATCCGTTGGTCACGGCGATGGCGATCACCAGCGCCATCACACCGGCGGCCACGCCCAGCACGGAAATGACCGTGATGACCGAGATCACCGCCTGCTTGCGATGCGCCCGCAGGTAGCGCGCCGCCACGAAGAACTCGAAGCGCGAGCGGATCACGCTATCTCACTCCTTCATCCAGTTCCCGCATCATCCTCACCAGGTCGATCGGTCCTTCCGGCCGCAACAACGGGAATAGAATCACGTCGCGAATCGATCGCGACCCCGTCAGAATCATGGTCAGGCGGTCGATGCCGATGCCTTCGCCTCCCGTGGGCGGCATTCCATAGGCCAGCGCGCGCACGTAATCTTCGTCCATCTGGTGCGCTTCTTCGTCGCCGCGCTCGCGCATGGCGATCTGCATTTCGAAGCGGCGCCGCTGCTCCTGCGGATCGTTCAACTCGGTATAGGCGTTGCCGATCTCCATGCCGGCGGCGTAAATCTCAAAGCGCTCGACGAAAGCCGGATCCTCGGGCTTGTTTTTGGAAAGCGGCGAGGTCTCGACAGGGTAGTCGTAAATCACCGTCGGCTGAATCAGGCGCGCCTCCACGTGCCGCTCGAAAATATCGGTGAGCGCCTCCCCGGCGGTGACTCTATCGGAATGGTGGAGCAGCCATTCGGGATTGGCGACGTCCGCCGCCGATGGTTGGCCTTCGCCTTCCCAGAAGTGCACCACGGCCTCGCGCATGGTGTATCGCTCCAAATGGCCGAAATCCAGTTTGTGGCCTTCGAACTCCACTTCGGTTGTGCCGGCGGCATCGCGCGCAGTCTGGGCCAGCAGTTCGGCGGAAAAGTCGATCAGGCCCTGGTAATCGGTGTACGCCTGGTAGAACTCCAGCATGGTGAATTCGGGATTGTGGTGGGTGGAAAGACCCTCGTTGCGAAAGTTGCGATTGATCTCGTATACCCGCTCGAGGCCGCCCACGATCAGGCGCTTCAAATACAATTCGGGCGCGATCCGCAGGTATAGGTCGATATCCAGCGTGTTGTGGTGGGTAATGAACGGCCGGGCCGTTGCGCCGCCGTAAAGCGGCTGCATCATGGGGGTTTCCACTTCGATGAAGCCGCGGGCTTCGAGTTGCCGCCGCAGCGAAGCGATGATGCGCGCGCGCGTCACGAAGACTTTGCGCACCTCGGGGTTGGCGATCAGGTCGAGGTACCGCTGCCGGTAGCGCGTCTCCACGTCCTCCAGGCCGTGCCATTTCTCGGGCATGGAAAGCAACGTCTTGGAGAGAAACTCCAGCTTCTCGGCGTGCACGCTCAGCTCGCCCGTCCGCGTGCGGAAAAGGTAGCCTTCCACGCCCACGATGTCGCCAATATCCAGCATCTTAAAGAGCTGGAAGTCGCGCTCGCCCACCGCGTCTTTCTTGACGTAGATTTGCAGCCGTTCGCTCGACTGTTGCAGGTGCGCGAACCCGGCCTTGCCCATGTGCCGGATGGTCATCAAGCGGCCCGCGATGCGCACATGCACCGGGGGTACAAGTTCCTCGGCGGTCTTCGCGCCACACTCCTCCAGGATCTGAGGAATCGTGTGGGTGAACTCGAACCGGTGTCCGTAGGGCCGGTATCCCAGCGCCTCAATCTCGCGAATGCGGCCCAGGCGCTGCTTCAATAAATCGTCTTCCAGCGACAAATAGGTCTCCTTCTGGCGAAATTGTTATTATAAAGCTTCGTTTGCGACGATCCATTTCCATTGTCATCCCCGCGTACAACGAGGAAAGACGGCTGCCCGCGACGCTGGCAACCATCGACACTTACCTGGCCGGCAGCCGATGGGAGTTTTCGGAAATTGTGGTGGTGAACGATGGCTCCCGCGACTGTACCGCCGCCATCGCGCGCCAAGCCGGCGCTCGCGTGCTGGAAAACCCCGGCAATCGCGGCAAAGGCTATTCCGTTCGCCACGGCATGCTGGAAGCTCAGGGCGATTGGACGCTGTTTACCGATGCCGACCTTTCGTCCCCCATCGATGAGCTGGAGAAATTATGGTGCGCGGTGGAGAGCGCCGGCGCACGGGCGGCCATCGGTTCGCGCGCTCTCGACCGGTCGCTGATCGGCGTCCATCAGCCGTTCTTCCGTGAGAACATGGGGCGCCTTTTTAACCTGGCCATGCGCATCGCAACCGGCCTGCCCTATCGCGATACGCAATGCGGCTTTAAGCTGTTCGAAACCGCCGCCGCGCGGGAGATCTTCCGCCGCCAGCGGCTCGATGGCTTCGGTTTCGACGTGGAAGTGCTTTATATCGCGAGCCGCCTCGGCTATCGCACGCTGGAAGTACCGGTGCAATGGAACGACGTAGCGGGCACCAAGGTCAGCCTCTGGCGCGGTTTAAAGGCGTTTCTCGATCCGCTGGAAGTGCGCTGGAACGGTCTGACTGGAAAGTATCGCTGACACCAGGCCCAACGAAACCGTAGACTCCCACGTCATACTAACGATATGTGGCAGGATCTCGCTTACGCGTTCCGCACCCTGCGGCGCACTCCCGTGTTCACGATCGCGGCGGTGCTCTCCCTGGCTTTGGGTATAGGGGCCAATACGGCCATCTTTTCGTTGCTCGACCAGGTTGTGCTGCGTTCGCTGCCGGTACGCGATCCGGAGCGCCTGGTGGTGCTGCACAAGACTTACGACCCGCCCGGCACGAGCACGTCCGATAACCACGAGGCGGTCTTCTCCTATCCGCTCTACAAGGACTTGCGCGACCGCGACCCGGCGTTCGCCGGCCTGCTGGGACGAATGTCCGCGCAGGTGCGGTTGGCCTGGCATGGCTCGACGGAAGCCGCCCACGCCGAGATCGTCACGGGCGGTTATTTCTCCACTCTCGGCGTGGGCGCCGCGATGGGTCGGGTGCTGGCTCCCGAGGACGATGGTGCGCCCGGCGCGCATCCGGTGGCTGTGCTGGCACATAGTTACTGGACCGCCCATATGGGCGCGAGCCCCGCCGTGCTGAATCAGACCGTGGCGGTCAACGGACATCCCTTCGTGATCGTGGGCGTGGCCGAACCGCGTTTTTCCGGCCTCATCCAGGGCGATACACCCGACCTGTTCGTGCCCGCCGCCATGCAGCGAGCCATCCTGCCCACGGTCGACATTCTGGAAAAGCGCGACTTCCGCTGGTTGACCCTGTTTGCGCGTCTGAAGCCGGGCGAAACCGCGCGGCAAGCGCAGGCCGCCACGGACGTGGTGTACCATTCGATTCTGGTAGCGGAACTGGCGCGAATGGAGCGAATGCGCGACGATCGCTCCCGCAACGAGTTTCTCAACCACCGCACGCAATTGCTTCCCGCCGCCCAGGGCATCTCCGAACTGCGCGATAAGTGGGAAAAGCCGCTGCGCGTATTGTCGATCATGGTGACGCTGGTGCTGCTGATTGCCTGTGCCAACGTCGCCGGCTTGCTGGTGGCCCGCGCCGCCGGGAGGCAAAAGGAGATCGCCATCCGGCTCGCCGTCGGCGCCAGTCGGGCCGCGTTGGTGCGCCAGTTGGTAATCGAGGGGCTGGTGCTTTCGATCGCCGGTGGGGCCTTGGGCCTGATGGTGGAACACTTTAGCACGGCCGCCCTGGTAAGCATTCTGCCGCGCGATGAGGCCGGTTCCTGGCTGCAGGCAACGCTCGACTTCCACCTGTTGGTATACGCGCTGGCGGTCTCGGTTGCGTGCGGCGTGGCGTTCGCGCTTGTGCCGGCGCTGCAGGCGACGCGTCCGGTGCTCGCCGGCACGCTCAAAGACCAAGCTTCCTCGGTGCAGGCCGGCGGACGGCCGGCGCGCTTTCGCCAGGCACTGGTCACCGCGCAGCTTGCTCTCTCGCTGCTGCTGGTTGTGGGCGCCGGCCTGTTTAGCGTGAGCGCCGCGAATCTGTTGCATGCCAACCTCGGCCTTCGCACCGAGCATCTGCTCTCGTTCAACGTGAATGCCACGCTGGGCCGGCCCGATCTGGCGCCGGCCGTGGCCTTCTATCGCGACCTTTTGGACCGCCTGGCGGCGCTGCCTGGAGTTGCCGCCGTCGGCGCGGCGGACACCGGCCCGTTCACCGGGGGTAACAGCGGCGGCAATATCACGGTGGAAGGTTATCGCGCCCGCGATGACGAGTACACCGGATCGAGCCTGGTGGCTGTCAGCCCCGGTTATTTTCACGCCCTCGGAATTCCTCTGCGTGCTGGCCGGGAGTTCACCGAGCGCGATGATGCAGCCGCACCCAAGGCCGTGGTGATCAACGAGGCGTTCGCCAAACGCTACTTCGGCAACCAGAACCCCATCGGCCGGCGCATGCAACTGGGTGCCAGCAACCCGCCGAAGCTGGATCGCGAGATTGTGGGAGTGGTGGCGGATAGCCGCGGCGATGTCCGCACGCCCGCCAAGGAGACTTTCTACTATCCGTTCGCCCAGTGGGACAAGCCGACGCGGCTGACATACTATGTGCGCGCCGCGGGCCAGGAGACGCCGCTGGTGGGCGCCCTGCGCCAGACAGTGCACGCGGCCGATGCCAATCTGCCGGTTCCCACCATCAAAACCGTGGAAGTGAAAATCCGCGAGTCGCTTTACACCGATCGCCTCATCGCCATCCTCTCTGCTGCGTTTGGAATTCTGGCAACCTTGCTGGCGGCCATCGGTCTCTATGGAGTCATCGCGTACGCGGTGGCGCGGCGGACGGGGGAAATCGGCCTGCGCATGGCTTTGGGAGCCCGGCCGGCCATGGTGTTACGCATGATTCTGCTGGAATCGGCGAAAATGGCGGGCCTTGGAATCGCGCTCGGACTGGGCGCGGCCGTGGTGCTCAGCCGCTTCGTGGAATCGCAGCTCTTCGGCATCCAGGCCGGGGATCCGGCAATCTACGCCGCCGCGGTTTTGGTGCTAGGAACGATAGCCATTATGGCGGCGCTGGTGCCGGGTTGGCGCGCCGCCAGAATCGATCCGGTCTCCGCGCTCAAGCACGAATGAGCGCCGGGCCCGATCAAGCTTTGATGATCACTTCCCGCAACCGCTCGCGGGTCAGGAAGAACTTCACCGAATCGAACCGGTTGAATAGCTTTTCCAGGCTGCGGTTGTTGAACAACTGCGCCGGGCACCGCGAGCCCCGCTGGGCCACCATCAGTTCGCTCACATCCTGAATGCGGAACGTGTAAAAGGGAACCGTTTCCAGCTTTTCGTCGGAGTGGAAGAAGGCCAAAAGGTAGCTCTTCGGTTTCACGATCTTGGCCAATCGCTCCACCACGGCGGTAAGCAGCGGCGAGGTGAGGTATTCCAGCACGTCCCAAATCAGCACGCCGTCGAAATGGTTTTCCGGATAGTCCAAAGCCTGCCTCAGGAAGAATTCGATGCGGCCGGGGTTCGACTGATCGACCGTGTCCTCCATCCCGAAACTCTCGTGCAGGATTTCAAGAAAATCTTCGGAATAGAGGCGGTGACCCAGGTTCGTTATGAAGCTCACGTTCTGCTGCGTGGCGCCGCCCAGATCGAGAATGGTCAATCCCGATTGGTCGCGAATGTAATTGAAGAACTCCTGCAACCCGCGGCTCTGCCTGCTGGCGAGAGTCTCACCCGGCTTTAAACCTCGATCCAGAAATCGCGGCCGAGGCGGTCCCGGCCCGCCGGAAGCGGGTCCGCCGGGCGAGCCGCGGAGAAGATTCTTGAGTGATCCTGGAAGCAGCATCGGAGAAACCGTTTCTAGCGTTTCACCTCGTTGCCGCTGGCCACAGGGGCCGCCGGCGGAGGAGGAGGAACTGAAGCCGCAGGCTGGGGCTTAGGCTTGGCTGGTTCCGGCTTCACGATATCGATGCTGCCCTTGAAATAGGCTCCGTCTTCGATAATGATCCGCGCGGTTTTGATGTCGCCCACCAACTTTGCGTCCTTGCGGATTTCGATCCTCTCGGCAGCTTCCACATTGCCCTGGATTGTGCCTAACGCAACGACTTCGCGTGCCTTGACAGCGGCGTGCACCGTTCCATGCGGACCGATCGTGAGCTTATGTTCCAACAGCTCGACCGTGCCCTCCAGGTCTCCATCCACGAACAGGTCTTCCCTGCTGAAGATCTGGCCGACGATCTTGACGGCCTTCCCAATGCTAGCCGTGCCGCTACGGGCATCAGGCTCGATTCTTCCACCAACGGGCATGCTGGACACGGATGTTGCCTCCTTCTTTCCTTCTGATGAACTGGGCGTCGGGGCCGGATTTGCGAACCCGGTTGGCCCACTTGCTGGCGGGACAAGCGATCTTGGAGCTTCTTCGTCCCGTTTCCTGTTCCACATAGGGCCGGCCTCCTGAACTGGATTAATAAGAACGCTTATGGTACTTCATTTCCTAGTCTATGCAAGTGGCTGCAAAAAAGGCAAACGCCTCTAAAACCTGGGCACCGCCCCCCAACCCCTATTTTTGGCCCCTGGCCGCCGCTCCTTTCGGCCGCGTTTTTAGGACCACAGGCGTCCCTTGAAACCCGAAGCGCCGCCGGATCTGGTTGACCAGTTGCCGCTCGTGGGAAAAATGCAGCGGACCGCCTTTGTCGGTAAACACCACAAAAGCAGGCGGACGGATGGAAGCTTGGGTGATGTAGTAGATCTTCCGCTCCTCGAAGTGCAATTGCTCCACGAACCGGTTCAATTCGCCCGTGGGAATGCGCTGCGAGGCCGATTCATACACCTGCCGGATCAAGGGGAAGAGCTGCTCCACACCGGCTCCGGTCTTCGCCGAAAGGAACACCACCGGCGCGTACTCCAGAAACTTGAACTCGTCGCGGACGTCGCGTTCGAACTCCTGCCGGCGCGTGCCAGGCATTTGATCCCACTTGTTGACGCACACAATCAGCCCGCGCCCGCCTTCATGCGCGTAGCCGGCGATGGTGGCGTCCGCGCCGACCACGCCCTCGGTGGCGTCCACCACCAGCAGCACCACATGCGCCATGCGGATATTCCGGCGAGCCATCACCACGCTCAGCTTTTCGGCCATCAGTTTGGTTTTCCCTTTGCGCCGGATGCCCGCGGTATCGACGAATACGTACTCCGTGCCGTCGCGCGACACTCTCTCGTCCACCGCGTCGCGGGTAGTGCCAGCCACCGGTGAGACGATGGCCCGCTCTTGCCCGGTTAGCGTGTTTAACAGCGTGGACTTGCCCACGTTGGGCCGGCCGATGATGGCCACTTTGATGGCCTCGGCTTCGGCCTCGGCTTCACCGCCTTCCGCGAAGCTGGCCGTCACGCGATCGAGCAGCGCATCGACGCCGATTCCATGCTCCGCCGAGACCGGGTAAACATCGGAGATTCCGAGGCCGTAGAATTCGTGGGCCAGATCCTCGCGCGAGGCAGTATCGGCTTTGTTGACCGCCAGCGTCACCGGCTTTCCGAGCCGTAGCAGCATTTGCGCCAGGTCGCGGTCGGAGCCCGTGATCTCGGCGCGCCCATCCACTAGAAAGATGATGTGCGCGGCGTGTTCGAACGCCACTTGCGCCTGGTGCAGGATCTGATTCGGGATGTATTCCTGGTCATTGATGACGATTCCGCCGGTATCGATGACTTCGAAGCGGCGTCCGTCGTGTTCGGCCAGCCCATGGATACGGTCGCGCGTGATGCCGGGCTCATCCCCGACTATGGCGCGCCGCTCGCCTGTAATACGATTGAAAAGCGTGGACTTTCCTACGTTGGGCCGGCCCACAATGACCACCGTGGGAGTGGCATTTGGCATGCAAGTTCAATGATAGCAGGCAAGTGGGTTCTATCCTGTCGCTGTGCTACAGTCTGGAATTGAAGCACTATCCAATTTTTCTGTCTTTGAAGGACCGCCCGGTCCTGGTAGTGGGCGCCGGGAAGGTTGCCCTGCGCAAGACTAAAGGTCTGCTGGAAGCCGGCGCCCGCGTCACGGTAATAGCGCCCGAGTGGGAATCGGAGTTCGAGTCATTGCCCGTGCGCATGATCCAGCGCCGTTTCCGCGCCACGGACCTTTCCGGTTACCTGCTGGTGTTTGCCGCCACCGACGACCGTCTCACCAACCATCGCATCGGCATTGCCGCCAAGGGCAAAGGCATCTTCGCCAACATCGCCGATTGCGCCGAGGAGTGCGATTTCATCGTGCCCGCGCGCCTGCTGCGCAACGGCATTCACGTGGCGGTCTCGACGGGCGGTGAGAACCCGCGGATGTCGGCGGAGCTGAGGAAGAAGCTGGAAGAGATGCTGTAGGGCGGTTCACTCCTTTGTGCCGGCGAGAATCAGAACATGGTCCGCCGCTTCGGCGAAGGACCGGAAATCGCCATCTCGCGTCACCAGCGGAATTCCACGATCGATACAGGCTTGAGCGATCAGGGCATCACCGAGGCGAGCCTTGCGGCGCTTTGCCAGGACTCTTGCTCGCAGCGCGCCCGCGCGTTGCCAATAGCCGGTGCGGATCTCGATCAAAGGAAGGTCGGCGAGAGTTTTTGCCACGGCGGCAGGAAGTTTCGGATCGCTCAGAAGTTCGGTGAGCACAGCGGGCACCATGAGCACCTGCCGGTCTTCGAGTGCCTTGTCAAGTGTCTGTGTATCCTCATCGCTGTCACCCTGAAGAAACGCGATCCAGGTGCTCGTGTCGGCCGCGATCATCGATCGGATTTCAACTCCGCCAACGTCCTCGAGAAACGGACCCTCCCCCGAAGCCTGCGCAGGCGGGCGTAAGTTTGCGATGCCGCCAGCAGTTGCAGCCCGGTGCGGACTGTTTCGGTAACGCCGGCACCGCTGGCTTGTTGCGCCCTCGACAGGAGTTCAGGCGGCACCTCGACCGTAATTTTGCGCGCGGCCCGCATGACGCTTAAATATACCATAGTCATTACCAGCATTGAGTATGGGAACTGGACAGCGAGCGCCGAAGAGCAGGAAGTGCCATAATTATGGCATGAGCGTCCGAACCACGATCGATATCCCCGACGATCTTCATGCCGAGCTCCGGCGGCGGGCGGCGGCGGAACACACCTCGATTCGTTCGCTGATTACCAGCGCCATCGAGATCAAGATCCGGCCGCGGCCGTCGCGACACGTGACGGGACCATTGGTGGGGAAGAAAGGCAAGCCGGCGGCTGGCAGTCCCGACAGGGAGAACCCATACGACGTCTTATTTGCCTGATCTGAATGTGTGGCTTGCCTTGAGCTGGGCCAACCACATGCACTCCGATGCAGCGTGGGCCTGGTTTTCCAAGCAGGATGAGAATCGTTTCTTTTTTTGCCGTCTCACGCAGGTCGGGCTGTTGCGACTGCTGGCAACGCCGGCGGTGATGGGCAAGGACGTGCGGACCATTGGCGAAGCCTGGAAGGTGTACGACCGGTGGCTCGAGGATTCGCGGGTCGGCATGCGGCAGGAGACGTTTGAACTTGACGTGGCCTTCCGTGCCGCCACCCGCCCGGTGTCCCGCCTGTCGTCGCCGAAGGCGATTGGCGATTGCTACCTGCTTGCGGTTAGCCAGGTCACAGACGCCACCCTCGTGACGTTTGACCAAGCGTTGGCATCGGCATGCCGGAAAGCCCGTCAACGCGTCACGCTACTGGAACCTCGCACGTTTTCCCGAGGTTGAAAACGGGCACACGGTAGTTTTGCCCGTGTCATGAAGATTGAGGATCTCCTCTCACCCACGATCACCCCGTCTCCCCCGTCCCGCCCCCGCGGAGCGCGCGCAGGTCGATTCCCAGCGCCTGGCATTTCTTATACAAATGGCTGCGCTCCAGGCCCAAAGCCTTGGCCGTCTGCGTCATGCTTTGATGCTGCCGCTTCAGTTCCGCCAGGATCTGCTCGCGCTCGAATGAATCCATGCGGGTCGCGAGCGGTCCACTGAATGGGGCCGCACCGCCGGTTGCGTTCGCGGCATCGGTGTGCGGAAGCGCCAGCCGGACCGCCGCGGCATCCACCGGCCCATCCGCCAACAGCAGCAACCGTTCCACCACGTTGCGCAGCTCGCGGACGTTGCCCGGCCAACCGTACTTTTGCAGCTCCTGGATGGCTTCGGGCAGAAACGGCTTGGGCTTCCAGCCGTTCAGCTCGGCTACTTGCGCGGCGAAATGGGCTACCAGCAGCGCGATATCGTCCGGGCGCTCGCGCAGCGGCGGCAGGGCCAGTGGGAAAACATAAACGCGATGATACAGGTCCTGGCGGAATGCGCCTTTCTTGACCAGGTCGTCGAGATCGCGATGAGTTGCCACCACCACCCGCACGTCCACCGGGATGGCGCGGTCGCCACCTACGCGTTCCACCTGCCGCTCTTCCAAGACGCGCAGCAGCTTGGCCTGCATCACCAGCGGCATGTCGCCGATTTCGTCCAGAAACAGCGTGCCGTGATTGGCTTGTTCGAACTTGCCCAGATGCCGCGCGGCGGCGCCGGTGAATGAGCCTTTCTCGTGACCGAAAAGCTCCGATTCGATCAGTTCGCCCGGCACGGCGGCGCAGTTGAGGGTCACAAACGGGCCCTCGCGCCGCGGACTGCGCTGGTGCAGCGCGCGCGCGATCAGTTCTTTTCCGGTGCCCGTTTCGCCCAGAATGCACACGCGGCTCTCGCTGGCGGCTACGCGGTCCACTTGCGCCATCACGCGCCGCATGGCCTCGCCCGAATGCACGATCTCGTGCTTGCCCACCCGCTGCCGCAGGTCGCGGTTCTCTTCTTCCAGGCGTTTCAGCTTCAGGACGTTCTCCACCGTAAGCAGCAGCTTGTCGGTGGAGAGCGGCTTCTCGAGAAAATCGATGGCGCCGAGGCGCGTGGCGCGCACGGCCATTTCGATATTCGCCTGCCCGGAGATCATCACCACGGGAAGCGCGATCCCCAGGTTGCGCAGATCTTCGAGCAGCGCCAGGCCGTCCTTGCCCGGCATGACCACGTCCGACATCATCATGTCGAAGGGCTGCGATTTCACCAACTCCAATGCACGGGCGGCATTGTCGCAGACCGTGGCCTCATGGCCCGCCAGGCGGAAGGCGCGCGCCAGCGATGCCAGCGTATTGGCGTCATCATCGACAATCAGCAGGTGTGCCAAATTCTGAGGTTACCCCAAGTCGATGCGGAAGGTTGTGCCGCGCCCCGGCTGGCTCTCCACCGAGATGCGGCCTTTGTGATCGCTCACCACCGATTGGACAATCGCAAGGCCCAGGCCGGTGCCGTGCGTCTTGGTGGTGTAGTAAGGCGTAAACAAGCGCGCGCATTCCTCCGGGCTGAGCCCTTGGCCGGTATCGGAAATCTCGAGGCGCACGGCCGCGCCCAGGGCGACTGTCCGGATGGTGAGCGCGCCGCCTTGGGGCATGGCGTCGATGGCATTCAGAATCAGGTTGCGCAGCACACGGGTCATTTGTTCCGGATCGGCGGGGATGGCGCGAAGGTTCGGGTCGAGCTCGGCTTTGGCCGTGACATGCGCCTGAAGAAACTGCGCCTCGAACAGCTTCATGGTTTCAGCCGCCAGTTGGTTGAAGTTCACCGGCTGCATTTCGGGCGCGGGCATTTTGGCGAAGTCGCTGAAGCGCCCGATGATCTGCTTCAGGTTGGCGAGCTCGGCCAGCAGCGTATGCGTGCCTTCGCGAAAGACCTCCTCGAACTGCTCGGGATAACTTTCGCGCGCGCGCTGCATGTTTTCGACGGTGATTTGCAGGGGGAACAGCGGGTTCTTCAACTCGTGGGCCAGGCGGCGGGCCAACTCGCGCCAGGCGGCCACGCGCTCGGCCTGCACCAGGCGTTCGCGCTGTTCCACCAGTTCGTGGGTCATGCGGTTGAATGCCTGTGCCAGCTTGCCGACTTCATCGCCCGATGCGATCTCGACGGTGGTCGCCCAGTTGCCGGCGGCTACTTTGCCGGCGCTTTCCGCCAGGCGCTGCACGGGACGCGTGATGCGGGCCGCGGCCCACGCGCTCATCAGAACTCCCATCAGAATGCCGAATATCGCCACCAGGATGCCGTTGCGGCGCAGAGAAGCTTCGAGCTCCACCAGTTCGCGCCGCGAGCTGCCGATGAGCAGCACGCCAAGCAGGTTATCCTCGTAGCCTTTGAGCGGCACCGCGTAGAACGTCTCGGAAGCCGCGCCGCTGCCCACCGTGCGGGTGATTTCGCTCGCGCGGCGGGTAGCTTCCTCGACCAGCGCCTGAAGTTCAGCAGCGCGGCTGGAGGGCCCGGCCGCGTCGATCAACTCGCGCGGTGAAAACCGCGGTTCGAGATTGCGATAGAGCAGCACATGCATGCCGGCCGGCAGCACCAGGGTTGACAGAAATTCGCTATCGAGCTGCTGCCCGCCCACCACGTAGAGCCTGCGATCCCCGGCATTCACGGTGCCGACGGCCAGCAGGGCCAAAGCTACCCCATCGGGCAGTTCTTCGCGCTTGAGAAAAGCTCCGCGGCCGGTCCAATCGGCCTGGGCGGTGAGCCAGTCTTCTTTGTAGCCGAAGCGCGCCGCCCATTCGGCGGAGGAGACGATGGTGCCATCGCCCGCCACCAACTCCAGCAGGTCGAGCCCATGGGTCTCGGCGAGCGACGCGGCTTCGTTGTAGTAAGGCGCGTAATCGGGGGCGATGGCGAGGCTGAGCGAAGCGTCGGAGGCGGCGATGCCGCGGACGGCGCGCACGATCTCCTTGCCGCGGCGGTCGAATTCGCGGCGGAATTGCACCACCAAAGCGTCCGCGCGCTGCGATTCCATGCGTTCGAAAGCTTGACGGGTGGCGCTTGTAACCATCCATTCCACAATCCCCACGGAGACGATCACCGTCACCGTAAAGACGAGCAGCAAGCGGGTGCGGAACGTCATGGGCGGCCGCCTTCCACCCAGAGATTCTCGAACCGCCATTCGCCCAGCGGGGAAATCCCTGGGCCGCCCTTCACGCGCGGACCGGCTCCGTAGACGTCCGGCAGATGAAACAACGGTAGCACCCGGAAGCCATCCAGCATGGCGCGCTCGGCCTCGTACAGCACTTCCGGCGAGTCCGCGCGGGCGGGCATGGGAAGTGAAAGCGCGCCGGCCACGGCAGCCAACGCCCGCGCCGGTTCGGAGGAGACGATGCGCAGTTCCACCAGGCGCGCATCGGCGGCAGTGGCCTGCGGCGTCACCGAAACCGCGAGCCCGGCATCGCGTGCATTCAGGGCGATGCGATCGGCCACCGGGCGCAGGCCCGGATCTTCCACTCCCAGCGCGAACCCGCGCGACATGCCGGGGGCCGAAGCTACCAGGGCGCGCGCTTTGGCCATATCGGCTGAGGCCGGGAAGAGGAAGGCATACCCGGAGAGCCATTGGGGCAGCAGCGCGCCCGAGATCTCTCCCTGCCGTTGCAGCAGCACATTGAGGATGGCCGCGCGATCCACCGCCAGCGACAGTGCCTCGCGAATGCGCGCATCCTCGACGCGAGCGCCGAACACCAGGACCATCACTCGCACCGGCGCCGATGACCATACCGGCCGCCCGGCCGGGAGCCGGCGAGCTTCGGCGGGGCCGATCTCCACCAGATCGGCTTTACCGACTTCGATATCGATGGCCTGCTCGCGGAACGGGCGGCCCATGTCGATATCGATGGCGTCGAGGAACGGACGGCCGCCGGCGGCGTTTTCATCGGCGGTGTAGATGGCGCGGTGTCCGGCCTCCCAACGCGAGATGGCGAAGGCGCCGGCCAAGTCCGCCATGCCCGGCCCGCTTTCAGGCGGATCGGCCGATTCGATGGATTCGCGGATTTCCACGCGCAACGTGCCGCCGTAATGGGGCCGGGTGGCGGCAAGGGCCGCTACCGCCAGAACGCTTCCGAGCACGAAGATCCGCACACTATGACCCGCAAACCACCGTGACCGCATAAGCCGCGTACCTGCCGGTTGCCAGATCGCGTGCCACGGCCACCGCGCCCGTTCCACTGGAGGCCCAAAGAGCCGTAACCGGACCGGGGAAGTTGACCGGCGGAGTGACAGCGACGGCCGAGCGATCCACCACCGACCAGGATTGAATGGCGTCCGGCTCCCCTTCGCCGGGCCGCGTAGCCAGCACCTGGGCCGGCGGGCCGCAACGGGCATCGATGCCGGCGATGTCGCTCCCCCACGCGGGCAGGCTGGCCGGAGCGCCGGAGATTGGATTCAATTCGGCGTCGAAAGCCAGCACCCGGCCGTCCACCAGCGCCACCAGCCACATCGGTTCTCCGCGTTCTTCGATCGCCGCGGCGGTATAGAATGGTGGCACGGATTTGGGCGCGCCGCTCTGCGTCACCACGTGCCCGTCGAAGAAATTGCGCGCGGCCGCGAAATTCGCCAGGAGCAACGCGCGGCTGCCGGATTCGAGCACCCAAGGTTGATCGCTCGCATGGCACTCCAGGCTTAGCTCGGGATCGGTTGCGCCGGCACACGCCATGCCCGGCAGAAAGGCTTGAAAGCGCGATCCGTTGGCGCGCAGCCGCCCACGCGGATCGCGCGGCATGGGCTTGGCCCGGTTGATGGCCACGCTCTGCCGCGCTTCCCAACGATCGCCCCGGCGGGCAAACAGGGTGATCCTGGAAGGCGCCAACAGCACCATGGAGCCGGCGGGAAAAGCCACGTCGAGGATCGGTTCGTCCTGTTCCCAGATCAGCCGCCGATCGAGCGAGATGCCGATCGCGCCGGAAAGCGGCGCTTCTCCGCGCTTCCAGGCGGCCATCCACACGTGGCGATCGTCGCCTTTGCGCGCTTCTTCCACCAGCAGATACTGCAAAGAGTTTTCGGAAATCGTGAGGTGTACTTCGAGCGCGGCGCCAGGATCCGCCACGCGTACGCCGCCTTGCCGCAACGCAGCTTCGAAGGCCGCGCGAATCTGGTCGAATTCGGCCGGGCCGAGCGACGATCGATTGTGCCACGCGAGGGATACCGGCGTTCCCGCGCCCGCCAGCAGCGCGGTCTTGGCGGCCATTTCCCGGGCGGCGCCGTTCAGATCGTCAGCGGCCGTTGCGGCCCGCGCCACCAGGCAAAACGCGGCCAGAACCGCCTGCCACCCGTTCACGCCCGCGATCATAGCACATCGCGATTCATTCCCCCATTCAGGATGCGTACCACGCCCCGCAAGCAACTCCGCGCGATGAAAAACGACACCGGAAAACTGACCATCGCCGTCAGAACGTAACCCACCACACTTTGCATGACTGCCTCTCTTCCCTTATCGGACCATTTGCCCTAACGCACTAGGTTGTGCCATGGATGGCGCGGCGGCCTGTGCCACGGTCGCCACCGCGGGCGCGAAGAGGCGCTCCGTTTCCTCGGTGCGCTCACCTTCGAGTTCTACCGGGTCCCCGACTTCCACCATGTCGAACAGTTCTTCCACGTCGCGATTCCGCATGCGGATGCAGCCGTGCGATGCGGCGTGGCCGATGGAGGATGGATTGTTGGTGCCGTGAATGCCGTAGCCCTTGACACTCAAGCCCAGCCAGCGAGTGCCGAGCGGGTTGCCCTTTCCCGGCGGCACGATTCTACCTTTGGTGTACCAGGTGGGATCGGGAATTCTTTGAACGATCGTGAACGAGCCGGTGGGACTGGGGCTGTGCGGAGCACCCACGGCCGTGGCGAACACTTTCACCACCCGCCCCGATTCCAGGACCGCCAGTTTATGGTCGGGAATGCTCACCACGATGCGCCGTCCGCTCTGCCCCTGCTTGTCCTGCGCCATCGCCTCGGCCGCCGCCAGCAGCAGAACGCTGGTGAATCCCGCCAGCTTTTTGATTGGGTCCGCCGTCCTCTGCATCGTCCGTTCCTCCGTCCTACGCGGAGCCGAAGTGCAGGGCGAGCGCCATGTTCTAATCCTCTGAAAACACAATGGATTGCCTGACAAGCCGCCGTGTCAGCGCCAACACGCGTGGAAAAACGCGGACGCCGGGAAGCGCCGCGGGCTAAGCTGAGATTTGCTTCCCAAGAAACTCGACCTTGCCGCCATCCGCCCGCAGTGGAACCGATGGCGTCCCACCCTCCACTACCTCATGGAAACCGAGGCGCACGTGTACGCGCTGGCGGTTTCGGCCAGCGTACTGCTGGCCTTTTTCCCGTTTCTCATCGTGATGGTTTCCTTCTGCCGAGGCGTGCTGCACTGGCCGGCCGCGGAGCAGGCTATCTACCTGGCATTGAACGATTTCTATTCCGGCGAGCAGGGCCAGTTCCTGGGCTTGAATCTCCGCGCCTACTTCATGACCCACTCCGGCACGTTCCATATCGTCTCCATGTTGCTTCTGCTGTTCACCGCTAACGGGGTGTTCGAACCCATGGAGGTCGCGCTCAATCGAGCCTGGGGAGTCGCCAAGAACCGGCCGTACCTTATGAACCAGCTCGTCAGCCTGGGCCTGATTTTCGCCTGCGGCGCGCTGGCCTTGCTTTCGCTGATGCTGACCGGCTTGAACGGGCAGTGGATCGCGCAATGGATCGGCAGCGAGTCCGGATTTTTCAGTTTCATCAATCTTTTGGTATTCAAAATCGCCGCCCTGGTGATTTCAATTCTGGCTTTGTTCCTGGTTTATTGGCTTCTGCCCAACCGCAAGATCGAGCCCGCCCGCGTGGCTCCCGTGGCGCTGTGGGTAGGACTGGCCCTGGAGAGCATGAAATACGTCAATAAGCTTTTGGCGCATTGGTTAGCCGCCAAGTTCGAACACGAATATTACGTGTTTCAACACTCCGTCACAATTCTTTTGTGGAGTTTCATTGCCGCCCTGATCGTGCTGGCGGGCGCTCACTGGACGGCGCGCCATGAACAAGCAGATCCGTTATCGTAAAGGGGATGAAAGACTGGTGCGCCATTGCCCGCGCTAGCGGTTTCAAGATTCCCGCCGAGGAATTGCCTCGCGTGGTATTCACTCTGGAGACCCTCGACGCGGCTTTTCGCCCCCTGGCCGAGCGTCTGACTCCGGAAATGGAGCCCGCCCTGCTGTTTCGCGCCGAAGAGGAATCCGAGTGACCATTCGCGAAGCCGCCGATGCGCTGCGCGCCCATCGCGTTTCGGCCTCGGATTTGACGGCTTCCGCCCTTACTCGCATCGAACGGCTGAATCCCGCGAGCAACGCCTTTCTCAGCGTCACAGTCGACCGCGCTCGCGAGCGCGCCCGCCAGGCCGATGCGGAACTTGCCAACGGGCGCGACCGCGGACCGCTGCACGGCATCCCCATCGCGCTCAAAGACATCATGCACATGCGCGGCATCCCCACCACCGGCGGGTCCAAGCTGAATGCCGGTCTGGTTCCCGAAAGCGATGCCACCGTGGTGGAACGTCTGGAATCGGCTGGCGCGGTGATCGTGGGCAAGACCAACCTGCACGAGTTCGCCTATGGGATCACATCGGCCAACCCCCATTTCGGAGCGGTTCGCAACCCGTGGGATGCCGAGCGCAGCCCGGGCGGATCGAGCGGCGGCTCCGGCGCGGCCGTAGCGGCGGGACTCATCTACGGCGCCCTGGGCACGGATACCGGCGGCTCGATTCGCATTCCGGCGGCTTTTTGCGGCGTGGTGGGGCTCAAACCGACCTATGGCCGCGTTAGCCGGCATGGTGTTCTACCGCTGGCGTGGTCGCTCGACCACGTGGGCCCGCTGGCGCGTTCTGTCCGCGACGCCGCCCTAATGTTCAATGCCATCGCGGGATTCGATCCGCGCGACGAAACGTCCTCGCGGCACCCAACCGTCGATTTCGTTCCCGACGAAGACTGCTCCATCCGCGGCCTGCGCATCGGTTTTCCCGAGAACTTCTATTTCGAGCATCTCGATTCCAGCGTGGAATCCGCGGTTCGCGGCGCCATCGCCCGCGCCGCGTCGCTGGGCGCCGTAATCCGTCCCATACGCGTGCCGGATATGGACGCGCTGAATACGATCGGCCGCATGGTGCAGATCGCCGAAGCTTCCGCCGCTTTAGAACCCTACATGGACCGCCGCGAATCGATCGGCGCCGATGTCGTGGCGCTGCTGGACCAGGGACGTCTCATCGCCGCCACCGATTACATTCAAGCCCAGCGTCTGCGCCGCCAGTTCCAGCGCGATTTCGAGAGACTATGGACGGAGGTGGACTGCCTGATCGCGCCCACCACCCCCATGACCGCGCCGCGCATCGGCGAAACCAGCGTGCGTCTGGGCGGCTCGGATCACGAAGTGCGTCTGGCCGCGACAAGGCTGGTGCGCGGCGTCAACGTGCTTGGGATTCCCGCGCTGTCTCTGCCGTGCGGCCTTAGCGGCAGCGGTATGCCGATCGGTCTTCAGATTATCGGGGCTGCTATGCAAGAGGCGCTTATCTTGCGAGTGGGAGCGGCGCTGGAGGATAGCGGGGTGGGGATTCCGCCCTGTCCGGAGGAGTGAGGCGAGCTGTTTGTGGGGCGCAGTGTAATTCTCAGCCGTATGAAGGGCTTTATGTAGCAGTTGCTTCCCAACCTCAACCTCTTGAAGGGTCTTCGCGTCTACACAGAGCGTGTCTCTTATAGGAAATCGTCGGCTGGGACTGCGGCACAACGGGGAACACATGCAGAGTATCGCCCTTGGAGCCAATTACAATCCGTTGCTCTGACACTTCGTCTGAATCGGTATAGCACACAATCCGGGTCGCCAGTCGAGGACTTGCCCGATCAACTATCAAATAGCCCTCGTGGTGACGTAGGCGTCCGTCACTGGATACGTGGTCGGCGCTGATATCAAGAACATGTGAGTCTGCAAGACATGACCGCCACCAAGGCTTAGGGGTCATCACCGTGGGCCAAGAGTCCTTCATCGGTTTCGAACGATCTACAGTTCGGCCGTCCAGCATATCGTATGCTATCCACGTCCCCCTGAGTTTCCTGGCTTCGCAATAGAGTCGCCACCGTGTGCCTAGCTCTACGAAGTAAGCGACGGCTGCGCTGGAAAGCACTCCGCTAAAGAATCCAACAAGGAACTCGCTCATGCTGCGATTATAGTCTCGCCCCGCGAAAAGAGGGGGCTTGGCCGTCTAACCGCTGCTGGCATTTGGCATCTCCCGGCAGATCTCAGCAAGTCGTGCGCGGCGCGCGATTCGGGCCGATTCACTGTATATACACGCATCGTATATACTAAAGTCGTGCTCGACAAGATTCAGGGCTTCGATTGGGACAACGCCAACGTGGGTCATATTCTGCGCCACGCGGTCACGCCTCTCGAAGTCGAAGAGGTAACGGGCAACAAATACGTCATCATGCCCGCGAGCACCATCAACCGGGAGAAGCGATGGAAGCTGTTCGGCAAAACGGCATTCGGGCGGTATCTGGTCGTGGTGTTCACCGTCCGCCGGAAGCTGTTTCGTACCGTGACTGCTTATGAAATGAATGCCACTGAGAGGAGCAAGTATGCGCCGCAAATCGACTGACGTCACGAAACTCAAGGCCCACGCCGGGGAAGCCGACTGGTACGCCACCCCGCAAGGCCGCCGGCAGACACAGCGAGAGTTTGCTCGCGCGCTCAAAGAAGGGACTTTGATTCGGTCGGCCGGCTCGAAGATTGCGAGAAGCGATACCAAGCTGCTGGAGCGTCTTATGGAAGAAGCGAGACGGAACGCGACGCGGTCCATCTCCATTCGTGTCCCGATCGCCGACCTCGAACAGGCGAGGCAGATCGCCCAAAAGACCGGTGTCGGTTATCAAACCGTGCTCAAGCAGGCCATCAGAAAAGGTCTGAAGCGGGCCGGCTGATACTCCGGCGCACTGAACCTCAATACAGTATCCGCGTTCGAATCGTCCCCGGCACCTGTTCCATGCGGCGGCGTGCCTCCAGCACTTCGCCCCGGTCCTCGGCTTCCACGTCCAGAACCACGTAACCGATCTTGGGATTCGTCTGCAAGTATTCACCGGCGATGTTGATGCGCAGGTCGGAAAAGACCGCGTTGATGGCCGAAAGCACACCGGGTTGGTTGCGGTGAATGTGCAAGAGGCGCTGCTTGCCGGGATATTCCGGCAGCGAGACTTCGGGGAAGTTGACGGCGCTCAGCGTGGAACCGTTGTTGCTGTATTTGATCAGTTTCTCCGCTACCTCCGTGCCGATGCTCTCCTGCGCCTCTTCGGTGCTGCCGCCCACGTGCGGCGTCAGAATCACGTTATCGAATTCGCGCAAGGGGGAGACGAACTCCTCGGCGGCGCTCTTCGGTTCGCGGGGAAACACGTCGATGGCCGCTCCGCCCAAGCGCCCGCTGCGCAGTGCCGCGGCCAGAGCGTCGATATCCACCACCGTCCCCCGCGAGGCGTTGATCAGATGCGCGCCGGGCTTCATGCGGGCCAGTTGCTCGCCGCCGATCATGCCGGCGGTTTGCGGCGTCTCCGGGACGTGCAGGGTCACGACGTCGGCCGTCTCCAGCAGCCGGTCGAGCGAAGCCAAGGGCCGCGCGTTGCCCAGCGCCAGCTTGGTTTCGATATCGTAATACACCACCTGCATGCCCAGACCTTCGGCCAGCACGCTGACTTGCGAACCGATGTGGCCATAGCCGACAATCCCCAAACACTTGCCGCGCGCTTCATGCGACCCGGAGGCGGTCTTCCGCCACGCGCCGCGCTTGGCGTGGCCGCTGCGATAGGGAATGCCGCGCAAGAGCATGATGGTCTCGGCTAGAACGAGCTCCGCCACGCTGCGTGTGTTCGAGAACGGGGCGTTGAATACCGGGATGCCGCGATCGCGCGCGGCCTCCAGATCCACCTGGTTCGTGCCGATGCAAAAGCAGCCGACGCCCACCAGCCGCGGCGCATTTTGAAAGAAACGCGCCGTCAAGTGAGTGGCTGACCGGATGCCTATGAAATATGCGTCGCGGGCGGAGGCGATGAGTTCCTCCTCCGGGAGTGACTTGGCGTGGCATTCGACCGTCGTGTAGCCGTCATTGCGGAAGGACTGGACCGCGCTCTGGTGAACGGCTTCGAGCAGTACGATCTTGATCTTGCCCTTGTCAAGAGAAATGGCGCTCATACAAACAAGTAATTCCATCATACGCGTTACAATCGTCAGCGAGGGACGTATGATCGATCTTGCAAATAAGCGCATCGTGGTTACCGGCGGCGCGGGCTTCCTGGGAACTCACTTGATCCGCCATCTGCGCGAGAGAGGTTGCCGCAGTCTGTTCGTTCCCGAGTATCCCGAGTACGATTTCACCCGCATCGATAGCGTGGAGCGCCTTTTCGCGGAGCAACGGCCGGAAGTGCTGATCCACCTGGCCGCGGTCGTAGGCGGCATCGGGGCGAATCGCGCCAGCCCCGGCCGTTTCTTTTACGACAACGCTATGATGGGCATCCAGCTCATCGAGGCCGCGCGCCGTCACGCCGTAGAAAAGACCGTGGTTTTGGGCACGATTTGCGCGTACCCGAAGTTCACGCCCGTGCCGTTTCGCGAGGACGACTTATGGAATGGATATCCGGAGGAGACCAACGCGCCCTACGGGCTCGCTAAGAAGATGTTGCTCGTCCAGTGCCAGTCTTACCGGGCACAGTATGAGATGAACGCGGTTTTCCTGCTTCCGGTGAATCTTTACGGGCCGGGCGACAATTTCGATCTGGAATCTTCCCATGTCATTCCCGCGCTCATCCGTAAGTGCGTCGAGGCTGTCGAGCAACGTCGCGAGGAAATTGTGCTCTGGGGCGATGGCTCGCCGACCCGCGAGTTTCTCTACGTCGAGGACGCCGCCGAAGGTATCGCCCTCGCCACCGAGCGCTACGATAAGCCCGATCCGGTCAACCTGGGAAGTGGCATGGAGATTTCGATCCGCGATCTGGCGACCACGATTGCCGGGATGACTGGCTTTTCGGGTCGGATCGCGTGGGATACCACGAAACCGAATGGACAGCCGCGCCGCTGCCTGGATGTCACCCGCGCCCGCGAGGAATTTGGTTTTCGCGCCGCGACACCTTTCAGCGTGGGTCTTCAAAAGACCATCGACTGGTATCGGTCCGTTGCGCTATCCAGCTCTAGCGCCGGCCGCCCGTGACTTCGGCCGCGAATCCTCCGGCCTCGAGCAGCTTGCCCGGCTCGGCGTACGTTGTTCGCACATAAGCCAGCGCCACCGCCTTACCCAGCTCGGGCGAAAACACCGATGACGTAACTTCGCCGGCTTCGTTGCCGTTCGCCATGAGCTTGGTTCCGGGCGGCGGAGGGTCCGGCGCCGCGATCTCCAGACGGACAAGTTTCTTGTTGACGTGTCCTTGGGCGCGGATACGCTCCACGATCTCCTGCCCCAGGTAGCAGCCCTTGGTGAAGCTCACGGCATGCATCTGGCCCGTTTCCTGCGGCAGAGAGGTTTCGCGGATATCTTCGCCATAACGCGGCCGGCCGTTTTCGATGCGCACCACGCGCGCATCTTCTTCGGATGCGGGTCTAGCGCCGGCGGCGGCAAGTTGCGGCTCCAAATTCGCGGCGCCATAGATGCGGAACCCCGGCTGCCCGGTGAGACTGACGGCGGCTACCCAACGTTCGCCCCACGGCTGGTGCTGATATTCCTCGGCGGGCACGGGCGCGCCGATCGCCGCCAGAACCGCGGCTGCTTCGGGGCCTTCCACCGCGATGGCGCTCGTGGCGGCCGTAACATCTTCGAGCGTCACCTGGTCCGCAATGATGTAGCGCCGGATGTGCTGGAGCACCTTTTCACGAAGTTCGGGCGCGGTATCGATCAGGAAGTGGTCTTCGAAAGCGAATAGCAGCAGGTCGGCCTGGATGCGTCCCTGCGGAGTGAGCAGAAACGCGTAGCAGCCCGCGCCGGGAGTCATCTTCTTCACTTCGTTGGTGGTGACGTTGTGCAGCAGGCGCGCCCGGTCGCGGCCCCGCGCGATAATGCGGCCGCGCGTCGAAACGTCCATCCAGCCCGCGACATGGCGCAGTGCCTGGTAACCCTTGCTCATTTCAATAGGTCCGCCGCAGGAATTCGGAAATGGCAATCACCACCAGCCCGGAGATGGCCGCGCCGGTCATCAGCCTCCGCCGGCGGGGATGGCCGGGCCGAACCACCAGGATGGCGGTCGAGAAAATATGGGCCGCGAACAGCAGCTTAACGATGAGCAGGATCTCGTATCGCAGCGTGTGTCCGGGGCTATACAGCAGGTTGTAAATGCCGGACACCACCAGCGAGATCATGGCGGCAATAGCGAGTGGGCGGAAGAGCGCGGCGGTCCTATCGGCAAGCGCCTGGCTGGCATCCGCCGCGAGCGTCTTCGCGGACGCACTCAATACCAGCCGGCCGAACACGAAGCCGCCGACCAGGATCGCCGCGGAGGAAATGTGCAGCCAGCGCATGAACACGTTGAGCACTTCGGTGGGCATAGACCTGAGTATACAATCGGCTGTGTCGCGCGTTGCGCCTCAGCGGCCAGCGGGCATCAAGCCGCGTCCCGGACGTCGATCAGCAATTCCTTGCCGAGCGCCCGAAACGCCGCTTCGATCTGCTCGAGACGGGTGTGATTCTTAAAGTCGAACAAGCGGTCCACTGTGCTCTTGGGAATGCCCAACTTCTGTGCCAGAGAAGTCTTGGTGATGCCCGATGCCTGAAAGGCCATGTACATCTCCGTTTTCAACGCGACTATCGCAGGCAACTCGATCATGCGATACTTCCGTCCCTTCCGTTGGCTCGGCGAGGGCACGGGCTTGCCATGGCGGATACAGTGGGCAATCATTGTCACAAGGGCATCCTCGGCCATATCACGGGCGTCCGCTTCATTCTCTCCTTGAGTGACACCCCAGTCCCAGTCCGGGAAGCTGATGACAAACCCACCCTCTTCGGCGGGTTCGAATCGTGCGGGATACTTCATATGGCTATTCCCCTTTCAGTCCAAGATCCTTAAGAATTCGGTGGTAGGTCCCCGTTTTGATTTCTTGCGAAGGATGTCGCGGAATCGGCGTTGCTTTGCCTCTGTAGATGGCGATCCAGTGGCGAGATCCCTGCTCGAAGGTGCATCCTAGCTTCGCCAGTTTCCGTTTCAGTTCGCTCGCCGTCGTGTTCCTATAGTAAGCAAACTTGCGAACAGCGTCAAGGGCGGGGCTCGGCGCATTTTGTACACCGGACAAGCCAACCCGCCGATGGCTATACAATCGGACATATGATTCACGAGATCCTTCCCGTGGGAATGTTGCAGTGCAACTGCTCGGTTTTCGGGGACGAGCAAACGCGCCAGGCGCTGGTGGTGGACCCAGGGGACGATATCGGGCAAGTGCTGGCGATTGTGCAAAAGCACGGCCTCACGGTGAAGGCCATCGTCATCACGCACGCCCACATCGACCACATTGGCGGCGCGCAAAAAATGAAACTGGCGACCGGCGCCCCGGTGTATATGAACCTGAACGATACCGAGCTCCAAAAAATGCTCGGCGTACAAGCGGGTTGGCTGGGAATGAGGGAACCGGAGGCTGTGACGATCGACGTTGCCGCGAACGATGGCGACAAGCTGGTAATGGGCGTCACCGAGTTCCACGTTCTGCACACGCCGGGGCACACGCAGGGAAGTATCAGTCTATGGATTCCCTCCGCGGGCAAGCTGGTGGCCGGCGACACGCTATTCCGGGACAGCATCGGCCGCACCGATCTGCCGGGCGGAGACGGGCGTCAGATCCTGCGCTCGATACACGAGAAGCTGCTGGTGCTGCCGGACGAAACGGAGGTTGTGCCGGGGCACGGCGGGTTGACGACGATCGGGAGGGAGAAGCAGTTTAACTACTTTTTGCAGGGGTAACACACAAACACGGAACACACAAACACGGGGACAGACGGAACGTTTTCTACTTCCTGCGCAACGCGCGCCAAAAAAATCCCGGAAACGTTCCGTCTGTCCCCGTAAAAGAAATGTGCCTGACGCCGTCCGCTACCCGTCTGCGGTAAGATTTCCTCCATGGCTCAACTGAACGTTTACTCACCATCGAGTGAGTTCACCAGCCGCGCGCATGTTAAAGGGATGGAAGGGTACCGCCAGCTGTACAATCGGGCCGCGGAACATCCGGAGGAGTTTTGGAGCGAGTTGGCGGAACGGGAGCTCTTCTGGTTTCAGAAATGGTCGCACGTTTTCGAGTGGGACCCTCCCTTCGCCAAATGGTTCGCCGGCGGCAAAACGAGCGCGTCCTACAACTGCCTGGACCGCCATCTCGCGACCCATCGAAAGAATAAAGTCGCCATTCTGTGGGAAGGCGAGCCCGGCGACCAGCGCATGATCTCCTACCAGGAATTGCACCGCCTGGTATGCCGCTTCGCCAATGTGCTGAAAGCGCGCGGCCTCAAGACGGGCGACCGCGCCATCGTTTATATGGGGATGGTGCCGGAGTTGCCTGTCGCGTTGCTGGCCTGCGCGCGGCTGGGCATAACTCACAGTGTGGTGTTCGGCGGGTTTTCGGCGGAAGCGCTGAAGGCGCGCATTCAGGATCTGGAAGCCGCCGTGGTGATCACGTGCGATGGCGCCTGGCGGCGCGGCAAGGAAGTCCGACTCAAGGATGCGGTGGATGAGGCGGTGGCCGAGTGCCCCTCGGTGCGCGATGTGATCGTGCTCAAGCGGACCGGCGGCGCCATCGAAATGAAAGCCGGGCGCGACCATTGGTGGCATGAGCTGGATGAAGGCGCAAGCGAAGAGTGCCCCGCCGAACCGCTCGATAGCGAACATCCGCTCTACGTGCTCTACACCTCGGGCACCACCGGCAAACCGAAGGGCATCGTGCACACGACCGCCGGGTACCTGTTGCAGGTCGCGATGACCATGAAGTGGGTGTTCGACCTGCGCGACGAAGACACGTTTTGGTGCACGGCGGATATCGGCTGGGTGACCGGGCACAGCTACATCGTGTATGGACCGCTGGCGGCGGGCGCCACGACCGTGATGTACGAAGGGGCCCCCGATTTCCCGCAGCCGGATCGTTTCTGGCGGTTGATCGAGAAATATCGCGTCAACATTTTCTATACGTCGCCCACGGCGATTCGCTCGTTTATCAAGCAGGGCGACCAGTGGCCGAATGCGCATGACATGTCCAGCCTCAGGCTGCTGGGGAGCGTGGGTGAGCCCATCAACCCGGCGGCGTGGGAGTGGTATTACAAAACCATCGGGAAGGAACGCTGCCCCATCGTGGATACGTGGTGGCAGACGGAAACCGGCGCCATCATGATCGCCCCCATGCCTGGCGCGGTGCCGTTGAAGCCGGGCTCGGGGACGCTGCCGATGCCGGGGATCGTGGCCGACCTGGTGGATTTTCAGGGTAAGCCGATTGGCGAAAACGCCGAGGGGTTCCTGATCATCCGGCGCCCCTGGCCGAGCATGGCGCGGACACTGTGGCGCGATCCGAATCGATACCGCCAGCAATATTGGGAGCGCATCGACGGCGTGTATCTCACGGGCGATGCCGCGCGGCGGGATGAAGACGGCTACTACTGGATTCTGGGGCGCGTGGACGACGTCATGAACGTCAGCGGGCACCGGCTGAGCACCATGGAGCTGGAGTCGGCGCTGGTGCGGCATCCGGCGGTGGCGGAAGCGGCGGTGGTGGGCAAGCCGCACGAGATCACCGGGCAGGCAGTCGCTTGCTTCGTGACGCTCAAGAAGGGCAACTGGAATCACCACGAACTGGCCGAGGAGTTGCGCAAATGGGTGGCGCACGAGATCGGTAGCTTCGCCAAGCCGGAGCAAATCCGTTTCACGGACGCGCTGCCGAAGACGCGCAGCGGGAAGATCATGCGGCGCCTGCTAAGGGAGATTGTGACGTCCAATGCGGTCACCGGTGACGTCACCACCCTCGAAGATTTGTCCGTAGTTACGCGCCTGGCATCGCAGCACGACGAAGATTAGGCGACCCGCCGCCGCTTGCCCACCCCAGGGTAGGAGCAGGTTTGCTATGATGGGCATGCCGACACGGGCAGCTCCGTACCGCGTCCCTATGCCCAGCATCCTTTTGGCTTTCCTCATGGCTCCCACCGCGGCTACACGGTGGAACCAGATGTTTGCCGAGACGCCGTTCGCCGGTATTCACCAATTGGCGTGGTTCGATTGGGCCATGCTGATTCCCTACTTCACGGTACTCGTAATTCTTTCCGTATACGGAATCCACCGCTACGATATCATCCGCACTTACTTCAAGTACCGTAAGAAAGCCACGACTAAGCCGCCCAAGCATTTCGAACAACTGCCGCCGGTCACCATTCAACTTCCTCTGTTTAACGAACGCTACGTCGTCGAGCGGCTGGTGGAAGAAGTATTGAAGATCGAATACCCGAGGGAACTGCTGCAGATCCAAGTGTTGGACGATTCCACCGACGATACGGCGGCGTTTGCCGGGGCGCTGGTGGAGCGCTACCGCACCATGGGGTATCCGATCGAATACCATCACCGCACCAACCGGCACGGCTACAAAGCGGGCGCTCTGCAAGCCGGTTTGGAAACCGCGTCCGGCGAGTTCGTGGCCGTGTTCGACGCCGATTTCTGCCCGCCTCCCGATTTCCTGATGCGCACCATCCACTACTTCGCCGATCCCAAAGTCGGCGTGGTGCAGACCCGCTGGAGCTATATCAATCGCGATTACAATTTCCTCACCGAAGTGGAAGCCTTGCTGCTCGATGGGCATTTCATCCTGGAACATGGCGCGCGATCGCGGGCGGGTTATTTCTTCAACTTCAACGGCACGGCCGGGATTCTGCGCCGCGCGATGATCGACGATGCCGGCGGTTGGCAGCACGATACGCTCACCGAAGATTCGGATTTGAGCTACCGGGCGCAGATCAAAGGCTGGCGGTTTGTGTACATGCCCGGTCTGGATTGCCCTTCCGAGCTGCCGGTCGAGATGCACGCCTTTCAGGTGCAGCAATCGCGCTGGGCGAAAGGTCTTACGCAGGTAGCCAAGAAGCTGATGCCGCTTTTGTTTCGCGCGAAGGTTCCGCTGCGGGTGAAGGCCGAGGCGTTCCTGCACCTCACGCCCAACATTTCGTATCCGCTGATGGTGGTGGTCTCGGCCCTCATGCTGCCGGTCATGATCGTGCGATTCTACATGGGCGTGTGGCAGATGGTGTTTATCGATCTGCCGCTGATTGCGGCTTCGTTCTGGTCGATTTCGCTGTTCTACGTGGTGGCGCAGAGGGAATTGTACCCCAAGCACTGGAAGCGTTCGATACTCATGCTGCCCATGCTGATGGCGGTCGGGGTGGGGCTGACGATCGTCAACACAAGGGCCGTGCTGGAGGCGCTGTTCGGCATAGAGACGGCCTTCGCACGCACCGCGAAATTCGCCGTGGGCGACCGGCCCATGAAGCTCGAAACCAAGAAATACCGGTCGCGGAGCGGCTGGCTGCCCTACGCTGAGATCCTGGTAGGCGCGTATTTCGTGGTCATGATGATCTTTGCCGTCCAGACGTACAACTTCTTTTCACTGCCTTTCCTGGCGCTGTTCGTCTTCGGATATTTCTGGGCGGGATTCGGCACGCTGTACCAGGAATACCAGGGCCGTTTGCGCTGGCTGAGACAGCAGCGGCTGCAACTGGCGCGGCAGGCGTAAACCTCTTAATTCCCCTGTCCGGAATCCTCATACGGTTCGAGACGCCCGCCGGAATCGGGTTCCACCAACCACACTTTTCGATTGCGATCGAGATATTGGATCAACTGCCGGTTGCGCGCCGGCCCCAGGTCGTTCGCCCAAATCACCTTGGCATGGTCGATGTCCGCCCGGTTATACACCCATTCGTCATGGAAAACGTGAACCGGCGCGTAATGGACAAACACCAGGTGAAATCCCGCGCTGGTTTCCAGTTGCCGCGCCACAGCCGCCCGGCCCGTCAGCGGTTCGAGGCCGCCGAATTCATACCATCTCTCGAGCGGTCGCAGCCCGGCCATGGCGCTTGCGATACAAAGACCGATCGTTAACACCGTGCCCCACGGACGTCCTCGCGGACGCCAGCGAGCCATTCGCAAGAGGCCGCATGCCGCCAGGGCGAAAAACAATCCGGTCATGGGAGCCACATACTCCGGCAGAATTCTCGGATAGAGCAGACTCCACGCAATGCTGGCGCCGAGAATGAGTTTCATGGTCCGTGCTTTGCGGTTGGTTGCGCCGAGTCCGATGACGAGCGGAATGGTCAGCGGATACCCGATGTAAAACGCCCAGATCTTTTTCAGGTCGTATCCCAGAAGCGGCCAACGGCGAACCAGCGAACGCGCGGCGCGGAATTGAGCCCGCTGGTAAAGGTATACCTTGAGTTGCTCGGCGGTGAGATGCGCCGGTTGCGGAATCTCCTTCTGCCAGATGAAAGTGTGCGGAACCCCATAAAGCCGCTGGCTCAGCCGGTAAGGATGAACCCAGGGGCTGCCGGTGATGCGCCAGTTGTGATAGCAGGAACCGGCGAAATCCAAGCCCACCGCGCCCACAATGACGAGTACCGCGATACTCCGCGTCCTGAGACCGCGTTGGGCGCGATTCCGCCAGAGCCATCGCAGGATGACCGCCGCGATGACGAGCCCCAGTATCGCGGATTCGTAAGGCCGCATGAACCAAACCAGCGTCCAGCCGGCCGCCAGAATCCACGCGTACCGCAAGCGCGCCGTACCCGTCAGCGCCATGAGGGCGCCCAGCACCAGCGCGCCGCCGCCCGCGGCCACCGCGCCCCCGTAATAGCTGTTCATCCAGTAAGAGGAAATGCCCAAGGAAACGCTGCACAGCAGGCCCCCGATCCATGCTGCCAGCGGGGGAAGCCAGCGGTATTCCATCCACGCCACCGCGCCGCAGCACAAGACCATGGCCAGCCACGCGCCGAACCACGGCTGGCCGGTCAGCTTCCAACCCACCGCCAGAAAAGCCGCGTTCCCCAGCGGATAACTGGCCGCGTAAACCGGTTTCTGGATCACATAGATAGTCTCGAAATGATCGGCAAACGGGTGGGGCGGATTGGCCAGGCGGCCGTCGAGCAGCGTGTCCGCCGCCAGCAAGTCCACGAACTCATCATGGACGGTGGGGACTGGAATAGGCGCTATCGGAATCATTGCCAGCCGGATTGCCGGCCCCAGAAGAGCGAAGATCGAGATCCAGAGAGCCCGGCGGCGGGCCGTTCTGCGCAACGCGTTCCCCACGCCCCGCGGCAGGAGTATCCACAAAGCCGCTCCGGCCAACAGCCCCGCGAGGAGTTCAATCCACTCGGGCCGGACCGGAAAGTGATGGATCGCGGGGCTCATCCTGGGGAGTATTCCTATTGTGGCAGTATCGCAGCGCCGCGGCTTGAAAGTGTTCGCCGGGCGATGGTAGCTTCGGAGCATGCTACGACGCGATCTGGTAAGCGGGGCTATCGCAGCCGCGGTGGGGGCCGGAGGCTATACCGCCGGACGCCTCGCCGGACGGAATAAGGGCAGGGTGGATTGGAAGCCGGCGGCGCTCGAATATCCGCTCGCGCCCCCGCGCATCGATCCCGGCACCTATCTCACCGCGGAAATGTGTTGCCGGGAACTCGGTATGCCGGACCTCGCGGTGCGATCGGATTGCGAGGTGATCGCTTACAACTTTCCCGCCTGGCATCCCAGCCCGTATATGGAGGGCTTGTACGGAAAAGGTTGGACGGAGTTCGATCTGGCCCGTAAAGCCCGGCCGCTGTTTCCCGGCCACCAACAGCCGAAACAGCCGCTCTGGGGCTACTTCGACGAAGCCGACCCACTCTGGGCGGAGCGGGAAATCGACACCGCCGCCGATCATGGCATCCACGGCTGGATGATCGATTGGTATTGGCATAACGGAACGATGTTCTACCACGAGCAGCTCGAAAACGGTTTTCTTCAGGCACGCAACCGCGCCCGCCTCCGTTTCGCCCTCATGTGGGCCAACCATGATTGGCGCGCCGTTTATCCCGCCCACTCGCCCGAGACGGCCAAGATTCTGCTCCCGCAACTGCACTCCCCCGAGGACTGCCTGCGGGTGGCCGATTACTGCATCGAGCATTATTTCCGCCAGCCCAACTACTGGCGCTTGAATGGCGAGCCGGTCTTTGGCATTTTCGATCTGGATCACCTGTCCCGCCAGCTCGGCGGCGTGGAGCCGCTCAAACGAACGCTGGCCGCGATGCGGGAGCGGGTCGCGCGGGCGGGTCTGGGGGGTCTGCATATTCAGTCGAACAACGTGCATGGCCACCTGGAAAGCCGCTTCCGCGAGGTGGGAGTGGCGAGCGCCACCTTCTATCACACCTTCGGCTGGAGCTACGGCGGTCGCCCGCCCGGAGGGTTGAGCCCTTATAGCGACGGCGCCATCAACTCCATCCGGCAGTGGCGGAAGCTGCGCGGCCGGTGCGATGTGCCCGTCTTTCCGGATTGCCCGGCCGGTTGGGACGATAGCCCGCGCTTCGGCGCTTCGGCGCATATGGCGGTCGAGCGGTCACCCGATCAATACGAGCTCCTGGTTCGCGCCGGGCGCCGGTTCGTGGAGGACCAGACACTGCGCGTGATCTTGCTCTCTTCCTGGAACGAATGGACCGAGGACCACACGCTGCTCCCCGATACAATTTACGGATATAGTTACCTGGAAGCGGTGCGGCGGGCCTTGCGGGCATGAATCGGCTCTATTACGGCGACAATCTGACTGTCTTGCGCGATTCGATCGCCGATGCCAGCGTAGATCTCATTTACCTCGATCCACCCTTCAACAGCCAGGCCACCTACAACGCGCTTCTCAAAGGTCCCGAGGGTAGCCAATCCCGCGCGCAGATTGAAGCATTCGAGGATACGTGGCACTGGGGCGATGAGGCGCAGCTGGCCTTCGATGGCGTGATGTCGGGCTGCAACACCCACGCAGCCGAGATGCTGCGCTCTTTGCGCGCCTTTCTCAAAGAGAACGACATGATGGCGTACCTCTCGATGATGGCTGTACGCCTCCTCGAGTTGCACCGCGTTCTGAAGCCGGCGGGGACTTTGTATCTTCATTGCGACCCCAGCGCCAGCCATTATCTGAAGGTCCTGCTGGATGCGATTTTCGGTCCCGAGTTCTTCCTCAACGAGGTTATCTGGAAACGCACGTCGGGCCATAACAGCGCTTCTCGATGGGGTCCGGTCCACGATGTGATCCTCTTTTACGCGAAGAGCGGCATACACCGCTGGAACCGCGTCGCCCAGCCATATGACCCTGAATACGTGAAGCAATTCTATCGCTTCAAGGATGCTCAGGGCCTGTTTCGGCTCGGCGACCTTACAGGCGCGGGAACACGAACCGGCGATTCGGGGATGGCCTGGCGGGATGTGAATCCTACCAAGGTCGGGCGCCATTGGGCCGTCCCTAACAAGGCGCTGGCGGCGCTCGGAGTCGCCAACCTGAATGGCCTTTCAACCCAGGAAAAACTGGATCGGCTCGACCGTCATGGATTGATACATTGGCCGCCGAAAGGGCAGATGCCCCAGTTCAAACGCTATTTTGACCCAGCCAAAGGGGTAGCCGCTCAAGACGTTATCACCGGCATCCGGCCCTTATCCGCCCAGGAACGCTTGGGCTATCCCACGGAAAAACCCCTCGGCCTTCTGGAGCGAATCATTCTCGCCAGCTCTTGCGAGGGCGACGTGGTGCTCGATCCATTTTGCGGCTGCGGCACTACTATTCACGCCGCGCAAAAACTGCAACGCGAATGGGTCGGAATCGATACCGCTCAGCTTGCCATCTCCCTCACTGAAAAGCGGCTACAGCAGGCTTTCCCGGGAATCCGGTACGTGATTCAGCCCCCCTGTTAAAATCGGATCATCGTCATGCCCACCCAGGCCCGACCCGCCGGCGCCCGCCAGTTCTTCTCGCGTCACGGAACGCTCTCGAAGTGGCATCCCAAATATGAATTCCGCGCCGGGCAGGTGGAAATGGCCGAAGCCGTGGAATCCGCTCTCGCCGATAAACGCCACCTCATTGTTGAAGCCGGCACCGGTACGGGCAAGACCCTCGCTTACCTGGTCCCCGCTCTCCAGTCGGGCAAGCGCATCGTGGTTTCCACCGGCACCAAGAACCTCCAGGAGCAGCTCTTCTTCAAAGACGTCCCGTTCCTGCAGCAGCACTTTTCCCGCCCGCTGAAGGTCTGCTACATGAAGGGCCGCAACAATTACGCCTGCCGCCAGAAAATCTACGACACCGAGAAAGAGCCCGTGCTCGCGGGCCTCGAAGAGGTCGCCGATTTCCAGATCGTGCGCGAGTGGGAAAAAACCACCGAGTTCGGCGACCGCGCGGAAATCAAAACCCTGCCCGAAAACTCCACCGTCTGGGCCAAGCTCGACGCCCGCTCCGACCTCTGCACCGGCCAGAAGTGCCCGAATTACGAGCGCTGCTTCCTCACCCTCATGCACCAGCGCGCGGCCGAAAGCGACATTATCATCGTCAACCACCACCTGTTTTTCGCCGATCTGTCTTTGCGGGACGAGAACTACGAAGGCGGCATTCTTCCCGAATACCACGCCGTGGTGTTCGATGAAGCTCACGAGATCGAAGAAGTCGTGGGCCAATACTTCGGCGTCTCCGTGAGCAATTATCGGTTTCAGGAGCTGCGGCGCGATATTGCCGCCGTCGGCCGCATGAAGAAATTCGGCACGCCCGAGCTGGAGCGCGTCCTCCAGCGCCTGGATGAGCTGACCATCCAATTTTTCGGCCTCTTCGGCGAAGCCGAGCGGCGCGTGGCGTTCACCGGCCGCGACGCTTTCCGCGAGGACAACCAGGAGATTTATGGCGATATCCTGACCGCGCTCGATCTCATCACCTCGCACCTGAAGCTGCTCGAAAAACCGCCCGAAGAGATTATCCCTCTCGTACGGCGCACCTTTGAGCTCGGTACCGGGCTGCGATTCATCATGGAAGAGGACGACGAAAACTACGTTTTCTGGATGGAGAAGCGCAGCCGCGGCTGCTTTCTGCAAGCCACGCCGATCGACGTTTCCGGACTCCTGTCCGAACGCCTCTTCGACAAGGTCGAAACCGTGGTGCTCACCTCCGCGACGCTAGCCGTTTCCGGCGGGTTCGATTACGTCGAGGGCCGCCTCGGGTTGGCCAATCCGCGCAGCCTGGTGGTGCCCGGCCATTTCGATTACCAGAAGCAGGCGCTGCTCTACGTGCCGCAGCAGTTGCCCGATCCGCGCGACCCCGCGTTCGGCAAAATGGCCGCCGAAGAGGTGATCCGCATATTGGAACATAGCCGCGGCCGGGCGTTCGTCCTTTTTACCAGTTACCAGCAGATGCGCCTGGTCCATGACCGCGTCTCGCTGGAAGTCGATTACCCTACACTGCTCCAGGGCACCGGCCCGCGCAGCGCGCTGCTCGAAGAATTCCGGAGCACACCCAATTGTGTGCTGTTCGCAACCTCTTCTTTCTGGCAGGGCGTGGACGTTCCGGGCGAGCAACTAAGCTGCGTTATCATAGATAAATTGCCATTTGCGGTGCCCAACGATCCGGTGGTCAACGCCCGTATCGAAAGCATCCGGCGGGCGGGGGGAAATCCATTCTACGATTACCAGATCCCGCAGGCCGCCATCGCGTTGAAACAAGGTTTTGGGCGGCTCATTCGCAGCAAGTCCGATCGCGGGGTGCTGGTGCTTCTCGATAACCGCATTACCCGGCAGCGCTACGGACAGGTGTTTTTCGACAGCTTGCCAGATTACCGGTTCACCACCCGCATCGAAGACGTGGAGAAGTTTTTCAATGTTTGAAGTGACCATCGAAGAGACGTTTGCCGCCGGCCACGCCCTGCGCAACTATCACGGCAAATGTGAGAATGTGCACGGCCATAACTACCGCTGCCAGGTATCGCTCGAAGGCGACGAGCTCGATGACATCGGCCTGCTGGTGGATTTCGTGGAGCTAAAGAAGGTGGTGCACGCCGTGCTCGACCGGCTCGATCACCAGTGGCTCAACGATCTCCCGCCGTTCGATAAACTCAACCCCTCGGCCGAGAACATGGCGCGATTCATTTTCGAGGAAGTGCATGCCGGGTTGCGGGAGAAAGCGGGAGTGCGCACGGCGTCGGTCCGCCTTTGGGAAACCGACACGGCCAGTGTCACCTACCGGCCGTAATACGCCGCGTTCTTGGCTGTGAACTCCGCCCATTTCTCCGGCAGGTCGTCGAGCGCGAAAATCGCCGACACCGGACATACCGGCACGCACGCTCCGCAATCGATGCATTCGACCGGGTCGATGTACAGCAGTTCCGCCTCGGCGAAGGCCGGCTCGTCTTTTTTTGGATGGATGCAATCGACCGGGCAGGCGTCCACACAAGCCGTGTCCTTGGTGCCGATGCATGGTTCTGCGATCACGTATGCCATTTGTGATTAACCCAGGTATTTATAGATAACATAGCAGGATCGGAAACACAAATTGACGGTTGCCAAAGAGCCGTTTGCGCCCCAAACTGGGTAGAAGATGCCAGCTAAAGTGCGAAAGGCCGTGTTTCCCGCCGCCGGGCTCGGGACGCGGTTTCTGCCCGTTACCAAAGCTCAGCCCAAAGAGATGCTGCCGATCGTGGATAAGCCCATTATCCAGTACGGCGTGGAGGAGGCCCTCCATTCGGGCATCCAGAACATCATCATCGTCACCGGCCGCGGCAAAACCGCCATCGAGGACCATTTCGACGTCAGCTTCGAACTGGAGTACTTGCTGGAGTCGCGCGGCAAAAAAGACCTGCTCAACATCGTCCGTGGCATTTCCGACATGATCAACGTCTCCTACATCCGTCAAAAAGAGGCGTTAGGTCTGGGTCATGCGGTCCTGCGCGCTCATGAACTGGTGGGCGAGGAATCGTTCGCGGTGGTGCTGGCGGACGACGTTATTGAAGCCGAGACCCCCTGCTTGCGCCAGTTGCTGGACATTCACGACTTTTTCGCCGCTCCCGTGCTGGCGGTGATGGAGGTGCCCCCGGACCAGATTTCGAACTATGGCTCGATCGAGGCCGAGCCGGTGAACCACAATGGCAGCGGCGACCGTCTTTTCCGCATTCGGAACCTGGTGGAGAAGCCGAAATCCGGCGAAGCGCCTTCCAACCTGGCCATCATCGGCCGCTACGTGCTTACGCCCGAAGTGTTCGAATCGCTGCAAGCCATCGACCCCGGTTCCGGCGGCGAAATCCAGCTCACCGACGCCCTGCGCCACTTGTTGCGCAGCCGCCCGATTTACGCTTATCGTTTCGAGGGAACACGCTACGATGCCGGCGACAAGCTCGGGTTCCTCAAGGCCACCGTGGAATTCGCGCTCGCGCGGCACGATCTGGGCTGTGCGTTCCGGGAGTACTTGAAGGGATTGGCGCTGTAAGGTGCCTCGGCGTCACGTCGCCACGGTACACTAGCACCATGGTGCCGTCCGCCGCCCAGCAGCGTCTGGCCGCGCTTTTGGGACCGCGAGGTTATCTTGATCGGCCCGAAGATCTCGCCCTGTACGCCTACGATGGCGGCATCGACACGCACCCGCCCGATTTCGTGGCGTTCCCCCGCACTACCGAGCAGGTCTCCGGAATCGTCAAGATCGCCCGCGAATTTCAACTCCCCGTGGTGGGACGCGGCGCCGGCACGGGTCTTTCCGGAGGCGCCATCGCCCGGGCCGGCGGCATCGTGGTGTCGTTTGCGCGCATGAACCGCATCCTCGAAATCGATATCGCCAACGAGCGCGCCGTCGTCGAGCCCGGCGTGGTGAACCTGGATGTGTCGCTGGCGGTCGAAGGGAACGGCTATTTCTTTGCGCCCGATCCCTCCAGCCAGCGCGCCTGCACAATCGGCGGCAACGTGGCCGAAAACGCCGGCGGACCTCACACGCTGGCCTACGGCGTGACCACCAACCATATTCTCGGCCTGGAACTGGTGCTCCCCGACGGTTCCGTCGTCGAGACCGGCGGCTCCACTCCGGATCTTCCCGGCTACGATCTCACGGGCCTGCTCACGGGTTCGGAAGGCACCATGGTTTTGGTCACCAAGGCCATCGTGCGGTTGATGCGCAAACCGGAGACCGTGAAGACCCTGCTCGCAATTTACGAATCGAGCGAAGACGCCGGCCGCACCGTCACCGAAATTACGGCCCGCGCCATCACCCCCGTGGCGGTCGAAATGTTGGATGGGGTCATGCTCCGCATGGTGGAAGAGGCCACCCACGCCGGCTACCCGCTCGATGCCGCCGCCGTTTTGCTCATTGAGTTGGAAGGTATCCGCGAAGCCGTGGAATCCCAGGTGGAGCAGATTCGCGAGGCTTGCGGCGTGTGCGGCGCGCGCGAATTCCGCGTGGCGCAGAGCGCCGAGGAGCGCGACCTGCTGTGGAAGGGGCGCAAGAACGCCTTCGGCGCCGTGGGCCGCGTCAGCCCCACCTACCTGGTGCAGGATGGCGTTGTCCCCCGCACGCGCATCGCGTCCACGCTCGCCTTCATCGCCGAGGTGGCCGAAAGACACGGCCTGACCATCAGCAATATCTTCCATGCCGGCGACGGCAATCTGCACCCCATTATTCTCTTTAACAATCGCAAGCCGGGCGATATGGAGAAGGCGCGTGCCGCGGGCGCGGAGATTCTCACCTGGTGCATCCGGTGCGGCGGTTCCATCACCGGCGAGCACGGTGTGGGAATGGAAAAGAACGAATTGATGCCGCTGCTCTTTTCCGAGGAGACCCTCGATACCATGCGCCGCCTGAAGCTCTTATTCGACCCGGACGGCTGTCTCAACCCCGGCAAAATCCTGCCCACCGGCCGCGGCTGCATGGAGATTCGGCAACCGGCGCTGCGCGCGGGCACGCCGGTTTACTAACCAGAACCGGCCAGGCTTTGCAGCCCAGTTGTCGGCTCGGAGATGCCGTCCCCGGGCCTGAGCATCCAAATCTAGGCAACAGCAGCCGGGATATGGATTTAAGTTCGCACCTCCGCGCGTCAAAGGTGGTGAGGAAGAAGTCCACGGGCGGGGCGTCGGTGTAGGCGAGAGTCGATTACGTGCCTTGCGAGGGCTTATGAAAAGGACTATATTCAAATTTCTTTCCGGAGGCACCGATATCATGATACGTGCCGTCGCAGATTCAAAGCGATACCAGGTCTTTGTGAGTTCTACATTCGAAGACCTTCGGCCTGAAAGGCAGGAGGTCATGCAGGCTCTTCTGGAGCTCGATTGTATTCCAGCAGGCATGGAGCTATTCCCAGCCGCGGATGAAGGTCAGTGGTCCCTTATAAAGTCCGTTATTGATGGTTGCGACTATTACATTGTAATCATCGCTGGGCGTTATGGCTCCGTTGCAGCATCCACCGGAAAAAGTTTTACCCAGATGGAATATGAATATGCAGTCTCAATCGGCAAACCGGTCATAGCCTTTCTCCACGAGGAGCCGTCAGCCCTACCAGCCAAGTACAGGGAGAAATCAACCACAGCCCAGAAAGCCCTGCGGGACTTCCGCGACCTGGCCGAAACCCGTGTTTGCAAGTACTGGCGAACAACTCAGCAGCTTGGTGGCGCAGTCAGCCGGAGCCTTGTGCAACTTATCAAAACGAGGCCCGCAGCGGGCTGGCTTCGAGCTGACTCAGTGCCTGACGAAGGGGCGATCCGACGACTCAGGCAGAAGGTTACGAAATATGAGAGACAACTTCGGGAGTTACAGGCGGCGGGCCTTCTGAAGGTTACAACCTCACCATACAGCGATATTGACTGGGCCTCCCTATTTAAAGACGGTTCTTCAGTCGATCTGTTTTTTACGTACGCTCAGACCTGGCGCAAGAGCCGCGCTCTCGAGTTGCGCAGATTTGTGCAGGTCGCAGGGCACACCTTGCGCTTAGTTCTTCCAGATCCTGAAGTCAGTCCCACGGTTGCCGAGCTCGCAACGCGCTCTTCGTGTACCCCAGAGCAACTGCTAGAACGCCTTTACGTAACAACCTCCCATTTTCTGAATCTCGCGTTGCTGCCCGGAGCAAAGGCAGACGTTCAGGTATGGTATGTGCCGATTTTGCCCCTCTTTTCACTTTTTCGCTTCGACAGGAAGGGCGTGCTGTCGCTCCATACACATCGCCGCGTCCGGCGCTCTGTAATAACCCTACTATTTGAATCGGGGAGCCTTCTTGAGTATTGCGCCGCAGAGTTCGAAGCACTGCTTGAGCAGTATTCCCGCGCTCGCCGAGTTGCACTCGACGCTATTCCACCGGAATACCGCGCGGCTCCCGCCGACCTATAAAGCAGGCAGCCTAAAGAAGCCGCAGATTGACCGACTCCGAAACGGACGGTGCGCTGCGGGGTCTGCGTCGCGGAGGAACTGCTCGTTGATGCGCAGACCCTCCGGTACGACAGCCGCCTGCCGGTGACTAGGGTCGCTTTAACCGCCTTGCACGAAGGGCCGTGCGCGGGCGGCTGACATATGTGGAATCCACCGGCAAGGTGGGGCAAAACAAGAGAATTCGGAGCCGTTCTTAGGGGCGGCGCCGCGTGGTCCTTAAGCTGAGGGCTTGGCCTTAGGCATGGGCCGCGCTTGCCCGCGTTCGGATCGACGCGCTTTCAGCACTCCGCTTCCCGCCGCTTGATCTCTTCGTGCGGTACGAATAAGACGCGGTTACGTGGTTAACGAGTGTGTCGAAAGCCTCGCGCTCGGCCGAAGTCCTCACGCCGCACCATCAGATCGTTATCGGCCATGCCTGAACGGCAAGGCTGGCCAATCTCTTCTGGCGATCAGCGAGTGCAGTTGCGTTCCAATCGCGTAGCCGCGCGATTTCGTTGGTCAAGATGTACTCAGACTTCTCATAAACAGCTTTTTTCTCAGTAAAGGACACACTCCGGAGATCAGAGTTCGGCGTTTTCTGTAGGAGCGCGAGATTTCCCAAGCGTCCGGTCAGTAATGCCCGCTGTTCTTGGTCAAACATGGCCCATTCAGGACCAGCTCCCGGTATCTCAGGTAGAATGTGCTCTAAGGTGATATGCAACGGGTCATCGTTAGGAACGTTTTCAGGTTCGGCAACGCCCTTTGCTTGCTGCTCTAAGACTCTAAGATAATACCGTGCAACCGATGTCTTCGCTGCTTGCATCGTTGCAAAAGCGCTCTCAAAGGCATCATTAGCAGGTATTGTAGAGGTCAGATCCAATGCAAGATCTTGAGCACTTTTAATCTCACCGTTCGTGATCTTTTGCGCACTCTTACCGTAACCACTTTCTACGACACCCGTTCCCTGTTCGCCGGTCGCCAGCAGACGGACAGACCACGATACAGAAAGCCTAACAACCAGTTCTACTTCTCGCTTAGGGAAGCGCTCTAAAGCCGCTAACAGTATAGGCCGGATCTGCTTAACGTTGAGGTTGGAAAGCGTCAAAAGGTTCTTGGTAGTTCGATCAGTATAGCCAATCCATGCAGCGTGGGCTGGATTTAGAATCGCCACATACCGTTCCGCGCTGTTATGGAGTTTTGCGAGAAGGTCCATCGCGTTAGTCTTATTGGGCGCTCGCTCCTTAATTTCGTCGAACAACTCCTGCGTCCTGGTAGAGCCGTTCCTTGAGATCCAATAATGTCTAACGAAGTCCTTGACAATATCGGTCTCCTGGGTCCCCTCTAGAGTACCTATCATTTCAGACCATTCACGCTCTGCCTCCTGTGTCTGATCATCAGCCATATGGAACAGGTGATTCTTTATCAGATCAACGGCTGATAGATCCAAACCGCGGTCGTTCATCGTCTCAAAAATTGTATAAGCGGCTCGGTCATCTGGAACCTCTACTAATATGATAATCGCCTTCTTGTCCAGAAATGCCAACCATTCCTTCAGTTTGGACTTTGCGACATCTAGCGACAGCTTCTTGACTAGATCGTTGAGCACATATTCCCTAGCAACCTTCGCGGCCGCGTTAATCAAGACATGTGATGGGCGAGTGGGCAACGTCTTCTCCAATGCCTGTCTTTTAGGGTCAGACCGCGGCAGCAATATTCTCTCGGTGAAATACTGGCGATCACGGTCATTCAGGCTAAGATGCGGCATATCGCTTTCTCCAATTACGGGAGACAGCATGTAGATCTGTTCCAACTTTCGTGACTCAGTGTCATTTTGAGAATCAAGGTAATCCCGAACGGCAGCTATAAATATCATTGTTGTAGCGAGTCGCTGCTGCCCGTCTACTACGCGAGGAGTTGTGTTTTCATCCTGGTTTGATACCACGATGGTTCCCAAGAAATATTCTGACCCGTTGTTGCTGATTACATTGTTGAGGTCATTAAACAAAGCAGTGACGTTTCTGCTCTTCCATGAATATTCTCGCTGGTTGGGTGGGAGACGCAGGAATCTCGTGCGTAGGACGTTTCCGATCTGCTCGGGTGTTATTCGAATGCGCTTGAAACGTTCATCCATGTAGAGGCCACTCCAAAGAGTACAGGGGCTCATTGCAAATCCCCATGACCCTGTTGGAGATCATACACTTACGAGGTTGATCAGGCAAGTATAGTTTGACCTTCATATTGCGCCGGCCGACATCGTGGGAAGCCAGCCGCCCTGTTTCGGCCAGGATCGGCAGAGCGCGCCTAGCTGACGGCTGATTGCTGATTGCTGAGAGCTTCTTCACGGCGCTGCCGTTCGTATTCTTCGCGGGTCGAAAAAGCGTTCGGGCCGAGCGCGCGGTCTACCGCCAGCACGCCATCCAGGTGGTCCATCTCGTGTTGCAGCAGCTCCGAGAGAGCCCCGTGTGCATCGAGAGTCTGCACAACGCCCTCCTCGTCTTCGTATCGCACGCGGACGCGCTCCCAGCGCTCCAGCCACACCAGTAAATGCGGGAATGAAAAGCAATCGTCCCACAGGCGGATCTTCTCTTCGCTCCGCCATTCGAATTCCGGATTCCGCAGGCGGTACGCGCGGCCTTCGAATTCGATGTAGATCAGGCGCTTCAGCTCGCCGATCTGCACCGCGCTAATGCCGCGGCCGAATCCGTGCGTGCGCCGGAACTCGTGGAGCGTGTCGCGGAGATCGTCGAAAATGGATTGCGTGGCATCTGCCGCCGAAACCGGCTCGGAAACGGCCCGCAGCTTGGGGTTACCCAGTTGCAAAATTGCGTGGACGGCCATACTTCAGAACATAGCAGTTTCGCGCCTGATTCCGCGCTAGACTCTGAAAGGACCCATGGCCCGAAGCAAAGACCCGCTACGCATCGGAATCCAGGTGGTGGTTTACGTGGCGCTCTACTTCCTGACCGCCATGATCGCCGGAAGCCTGTTCCTCTGGGCCGGCGGATACCTGGTGGGAATAACGGTGGCCTCGCTCGCGGCGGCCGTTTTCGCAAACTGGCTTTCGCTGCTTATCCATGAGAACGCGCACCTGCCGGATCTTGGGTTGTGGTGGAACCGCCGCTCGGCGGACAACCTGGCGCTGGGGCTCGCCGGCGGCATGGGCGCTGCCAGCCTGGTTCTGCTGGCTCCGGTGGCGGCCGGAGCGGCGCGCTTTGTCCGCACACCCGCGCAACCGGGGGCGTGGGACAGCGCCGTTTTCGTATTGCTGCTGCTGGCGGCCAGCGCGGCGGGAGAAGAGCTCTTCTTCCGCGGGTATGGCTTTCAGGTGCTTCTAGCGGCCGTGGGGCCGTACGCAACTATCCTGCCGGTGGCAGTGGTGTTCGCCCTGCTGCACACCAACAATCCCAACGCGACCTGGCTAGGCATTGGCAACACCGCCGGTTTCGGAATCCTGTTCGGGTACGCCTATGTGCGCAGCCGGGACCTGTGGCTGCCGATCGGTTTGCACTACGGCTGGAACCTCACATTGCCCCTTTTCGGGGTGAATCTGAGCGGGATTACACTGAAGGTGACGGGCTACGAACTCGCGTGGTCCGCCGGTAAATTGTGGAGCGGCGGCGCTTACGGTCCGGAAGCTAGTGTGCTTACTTCCGCCGTGCTGCTGGCGCTGTTTGCCTATTTGTACAAGGCTCCCATTCGCCGGCAGGCCTCGCCGCTGACGGATCCGCCCGCCGAAAGGGCCCTATGCGAACCTGCGCCGCCGTCACTATCCTGATCGTTTTTCCTTCGCTAGCGCCCGCGGCCGAGAGGCTGCTGACCTGGCAGGATAAGGTCGAGATCATGCGCGGCATGGTGGCCGAATACGCTACCGCCAAGGTGCTTCTGCCCCGCTCGAAGAAGGCGCTGGAATTCAATTCCGACAGCACCTACGACAAGAACGGCTGGGCGGAGATCGCCAAGACGTCCGGACCCGCGGCCCGCACCGGAGACCTGGTGCAGGTCACCAAAGTGGATATCGGCACGGACCGCTTGGAACTCCAAATCAACGGCGGCTACAAGGGCGGCCGTCACTGGTACGACGGCGTGCAGGTGGGCGGAGGCATGGGCGGCAATCCTAACACCACCCCCATTAGCCAGGGTTCCAACGCCCCGGGCGGGACTTCCCTGGTAATCCTCTTCCATAAATCGATGGAGCCGATCAAGGCGGCGGACATCAAGAAAATTCTCGCTCCGGTGCTGGATTTCGAAAAGCGCAGCGCTACCGAAATCTATTCCGAAACCCTGCCGCCCGCGGTGCAAAAAGCCATCAAAGAGAAGCGAGTTTCGGTGGGTATGACGCGCGATCAGGTGATCATGGCCGTGGGCCGGCCGGAACACAAATCGCGCGAAACCAAGGATGGCGTGGAAACGGAAGATTGGGTGTACGGCAGGCCTCCCGGCAAGATCACTTTCGTGACCTTCGAGGGCGAGAAGGTGATCACCGTCAAGGACGAGTACGCCGGACTGGGCACTGTCGCGCAGGACCCCGGCAAATAGGCCGCCTAGAGCGCCAGTTTCGCGGAACGGGGCCGGTCGAGCCGCGCTTTGAGACGGCGCTCCCGCCGGCGGATCGCGGGTGACTCCTCGAGCGCCAGCGCCGTGCGCGTCATCTCCAGCGCCATGGCGTAATTCCGCTCCCGATGCTCGTAGTGCTTGGCCAGTTCTTCGAGCGCGCGCACCCGGAAGGGATTGGGCGACTGCGCCAGCTCCGCAATGGCAGACAACGCGGGCTCCGGCCTGCCCAGCCGCTTTTCGAGGGCCGCCATATCCCACAGAGTCCGGAACAGCAGCGCATCCGGCAGCCCCATCTCGACGGCCCGGCGGAAGAGGCCGAGGGCTTCCTCGTGGCGATCGGCCTGCGCCAGCCAGCGCGCCAAGCCGATCAGGTCCGCGCCATGGCGCAGCGCCACCGTATCCGGCGAGCGAAAGGCGAACGGCACGATGGCGGTGAGGCATGCCAGCGAGAGGATATCGAGTGCGTTGTGGTGAAAGATGGGCACCAGCTTGAACGCCTGCTTGCTGCGCAGAAATTCGAAGTAGCAGTAAGGGATCATTTCACCGGGCAGATCGCCTTCCCGCTCCACGCCCAGGATCTGGTTTTCAAGATCCACCAGCCGGCAGCTTTCCAGGCGCAGCTTCCATAGCCGCCGCGCGCCGAACAGCAGGTCCAGGTGCTGCATGCGGTCGAACGGATGGCGCGCGCGCGCCATGCGGAACCGGGTTTCGAGCAGCGGCTGATCGTAGGCGCGGCCGTTATACGTGACCAGCACGTCGAACCGTGCCAGGTGCTCGGCCAGCCGGCACAGCAGGGACGGCTCTTCGCCGTAATCGCGCATGAAGAATTGCCGCAGGCGGAAGCCCGCTCGATCGATCGAGCCCACCCCCACCAGAAACGCATATGTGCCGGTGCCGCCCGCCAGGCCCGTGGTTTCCGTATCGAGGAAGGCCCACTTGCCGGGGTTCGCCAGGGGGATGGCGCCCTCCGATAACCGATCGAGCAGATCGTCGGGAAGCTCGGCTAGATCGGAAATGTCGATCGTCCCGTGCCGGCGATGCCGTTCCCAAAGCTTTTCCGTCTCGAAGTGCTCGCCATACGGTGTGCGCACGACTTCGCCCGAAAGCAGCTCCTCAATGAAGCAGGTGTCCGGGCGCGGACGCTGGGGAATGGGTGGCGCTTCATTCCGCTCCGCCGCATATTTCCGGTCGATGCGGGCCATGCGCCGTCGCAGAGCGGCGAGTTGTTCCTGGATATCCTCCACTGCTTCGCTTTTTCTTTGCCCAATATAGCAGCTTTCCAGTTGCTATATTCAAGAGGACTTGCTCACCGCACGACGCCTGTTTGCGCTGCTGGCCGCTCTGCTCGCGGTCTCGCGCGCCTGCCACGTGGGAATCCTGTGGGAAGGCGACGCATACCCTCTGGCCGCCGCCCAACAGTTGCTCCACGGCGCCGCGCTCTATCGCGGCCTGTGGTTCGATAAGCCGCCGCTGCTGCCGTTTTTCTACCTGTTGTTCGGCGCGCAGCCGGGCTGGCCTTTGCGGCTGGCGGATGCGGTCTACCTGCTGCTCGCTTGCTGGCTGGCCTATCGGTTTGCGGGTGAGCTGTGGTCGAAGCGCGAAGGGATGTGGGCGGCGGGCCTGCTGGCCTTCTTTCTGATATTCGATCTTCCCTCGGCGGTAATTCCGATCGCGTCCGATCTCCTGATGCTGGCGCCGCATCTGGCGGCGGTATGGCTGGCGGCGCGCCGGCGGCCATTCTGGTGCGGCGCCATGGCCGCGGTGGCGTTCTGGATCAGCCCGAAAGGCGCATTTGTGGCGGCCGCCTGTGTACTGTGGGAGCCGCTGGGAGTCCTGTGGATCGTGGCGGGATTCGCATCGGTCAGCGCCATCGCCGTGGCTTGCCTGGCGGCCATGGGCGCGTTGGGCCCGTGGTGGGACGAAGTGTTTCGTTGGGGCAGTCTTTATGCCGGCAGCCCATTTATGGAGCACCCGGTTCGCAATGCCCTATGGCGCACGCTGGATTGGGGCGGGTTTCACGTCACTCTGGTGCTAGCCGCCGCATGGTTCCTGACGCGGGGCGAAAAGCGGCTGCGTTGGGTGGGTTGGCTGGCCGTCGCTCTGATTGGCGTGGCTGCCGGGATGCGTTTTTTCCCGCGCTACTACTTCCTGCTGCTGCCGGTGCTGGTGACGATGGCCGCCCGCGGCATGACGCTGCTCGAGGGCCGATGGCGCGACTCCGTGGTGTTGCTGCTGCTGATCCCCTTTCTGCGTTTCGGGCCGCCCTACGTAACCGCCGTCCGCGATGCCGGTTGGCAAGACACGGCCATGGACCGCGACAGCCGCGCGGCCGCCGCGTTGGTTCGTTCGCTGGCGAAGCCGGGCGATACGCTATTCGTATGGGGATACCGTCCGGAGATCTACGTGTACACGGGACTCCGGGCCGGCACCGAGTATCTCGATTCGCAGCCGCTCACGGGCGTTCCCGCGGATCGGCATCTGACGCAATCGCAGCCGGTCGAAGTAGAGCCGGCGAGGCACCGGCGGGAGGAGTTGACACTCACGCGCCCGTCCTTTGTGCTGGACGGTTTAGGCAGATATAATCCGCGTCTGGCGATCGGGAGCTACCCGGAGTTGCGGGAGTGGTTACGAGACTATCGTGAGATAGCACGGACGCCGGGGACGGTGATGTGGGAGCTGAACAAGCCGAATCTGCGAGAATGATTTCACGGTCGAGTAGGAGAGAGGACGGCACCTTGCGGTGCAGCCCACTCTCCCCTCATCGAACCGGACAAGCGGATTTCCCGGCATCCGGCTCACCTGAAACGTATTGCCGCAGGCTTGCGCAGGCAG
>Ga0326728_10000747_pt1 | contig 123318 bp, 122 predicted proteins | sample MB3enrmetagenome_FD_207602 | JGI IMG/M metagenome (GOLD analysis project Ga0326728, IMG submission 207602) | Lab enriched peat soil microbial communities from McLean, Ithaca, NY, United States - MB31MN | ecosystem: Environmental > Terrestrial > Soil > Wetlands > Peat | place: USA: New York... | reverse complement strand
CCTCGCCTAACGGCTCGGTGCCTGCGGCAAGGGGTGGCGAATTCACCGGCCTCAGGTGGCGAATTCAATCGGCCTCAGGTGGCGATTTGAACCGGCCTTCGGTGGCGAATTCACCGGCCCGCGCAAACCCGGGCACGGACTTGCACCGTGCAGACAAAGCGTCCTCACGGACGCACTCATGGCCCGGCTTGTCCGGGCCACCTATCGCGGCACTGTGCTGGAATAGGTGGCCCGGACAAGCCGGGCCATGACGATGGGGAGAATAGCGTGCTCCGCACTCCGCCTTATCCCGATAGCCATGGGGCTTGGCCCGGCCATCCACGACTTGCGGTGCCGAACCAAGCAAAGTCGTGGATGGCCGGACTAAATCCGGCCATGACACAACTACAACGGCCGCTGCCGGAGCCGCTAAGTTAGCGTCCATGCGGCTTGTCCGGGACACCTATAGTCGCACGTGCCGCGATAGATGCCCCGGACAAGCCGCGCCATGACGGTTTTGGAAAGCCGTCCGGATGAAGCGGTAATTCCCGGGCGTCGCCTTCGGTCCGCACCCCACCCGATCAAAGCACCACCCGCGTCGGAAACACCCGTCTGATCGGCTTGCCGACAACGTTACGAAACCGCTGGCTGTGCAGGCAGACGCCGCCGATGAAGCCCAGAACGCAGCCCAGAACGATATCCAGCAGCCGGGCCTGGAGCATCGCGCCCGCCGGCTCGTGGCCGAGCCTTGTTCCCTCGGCCAGGAAGATCGTCAGCGGCGTAATGAAAACAACCGCCAGGCCGTAGTGCCGCACCACCAGCGTCTCGATCAGGAACGTCAGCAGCATCATCATTACCGGCACGCTCCATTTGTCCAATGGCAGCGCCAGAAGCGCCATGGCCAGAAGCAGCCCGAGGGCGGTGCCGGCGATGCGCTGCAACTGCCGGTTCCATACCGCGCGCAACGACACCTCCTGGATCACCGCGAGGCAGCTCACCGGCACCCAGTAGGCCCGCTGCAACCCGAAAGCCTGCGCCAGGGCCAGCGAGATGCCCACGAACACGCCGATGACGATCGGATCGAACACCACGAAATCGAAGCTCGCCGGCGGCAGGGGCGTTGCCGGCTGCGGCGGCTGCAATCGCAGCAGGTAGACGCTGTAGAAAAACGCGATCACGCAGGCCAGCAGGCAGCCCATCGTCAGCAGCCCGACATTCAGCGGCACCTGAAGGATGCCGACGGGCGAATAGACGCCGATGGAGGCGGCCATGATGAAGAACAGGCTGCCGGGCGGGCCGACCACATAGAAGCGGCAAACCATCGCAACGAGCATGGTCATGAAGGTCAGCATCGGCACCAGCAGCGCCGGAACGAAATGGCAGATGATGCCGAGCGTATAGCAGGCGCTCATGCTGAAGGCCGCCGCCATCAGCGCCACCATGCGGTGCGACAGCGGCGTGTTCGGCGCGTACAGGAACACCATGCCGCCCAGCGACGAAATGAACCCGTACTCGAGATGATCGAAATAAGCGCCAATCAGCAGCGGCAGGCCGGAGGCGAGCGCGGCGCAGAACGGCATCTGCCAGCGCCGATCGCTGGAGCGGATCGTGGTCAGGTGCCGCCATTCCGTGCGGATCATGGACCGGAACGAACCCGGAGGCCGAAGGTCCCTCATGGCAGGGACCGCCCCGGTGCGGCGAGAAGGCGCGGCGAGCGAATCACGTTGGTAATGCTAGCCTCGCGCACCGGCGGATGCCAGAGCGCTCCGCGCGCGGGAAACGCGTTCCGGCAGGCTTTGCAACACGCCGAACCGGTGGTTCAGACCGCCACCGCGTGCCGTCCCGCCGCCGGGTCCAGATAGGCGTCGAACTGGCTGGCCACGCGCCGCACCAGGTTGCGGGATTCCTCGGGCACCGTGATCACGCCGTCTTCGATCCGGGCCAGCCCGTCTGCGATCAGCGGCCGCAGTCCGGCGAGTTCGGCATCCAGCCATCCCGGCTCGAACCCGTGCCGGCGGAGCGCGTCGGGCACGTCGGCGCGCAGGTCGCACATCAGCCGCATGATGATGTCGCCGCGCAGGTCGTCCTCCGGCGTGATCGCCACGCCGCGGACGGTCGCCAGTTCTCCGGCCTCGATCCGGTCACCGTATTCCTTGATCCCGGCGGCGTTCTGCACATAGCCCTGCGGCAGCCGCCCGATCGACGACGCGCCCAGGCCGATCAGGGCGTCGGCCGGGTCGTCCGTGTAGCCCTGGAAGTTGCGGCGCAGCCGGCCGGCCCGCAGCGCCACCGCCATCGGATCGTCCGGCAGCGCGTAGTGGTCGAGGCCGATTCGCGTGTAACCGGCGCGCACCAGCGCCTCGCCGATGGTCTGCTCCTGCAGCAGCCGCTCGTCCGATTTCGGCAGCGCGGCTTCGTCGATCACCCGCTGGTGCTTCATCATCCCCGGCACATGGGCGTAGCCGAACACCGAGATCCGCGCCGGCTCCAGGGTCAGCACATCGGCGACGGTCGTCTCGCAGGATGCCGCCGTCTCGTGCGGCAGGCCGTACAGCAGATCGACGTTGAGGTCCCTGATCCCGGCGTCGCGCAGCAGGTCCGCGCAGGCGCGGGTGGTCTCGATCGACTGGATGCGGGACACCGCCTCCTGCACCGGCAGTTCGAACGACTGGACGCCGAGGCTGGCGCGGGTCACACCGCCCTGTTTCAGCGCCGCCGCCATCTCGGGCTTCAGGCGGCGCGGGTCGATCTCGATCGCGACTTCGGTGCCCGGCTCGATGGTGAAGCGGTCGCGCAGGCGGGCCATCAGGCCGATGAACAGCTCCGGGCCGACGATCGCCGGCGTGCCACCGCCGAAGTGGACATGCAGGACCCGCTTGCCGCCGATAAGCGACGATACATGGTCGATTTCACGCTCGAGCGATGCGACATACTTCTCGACCGGCGGGCGATGCCGGGTGATGCTGGTATGGCAGCCGCAATACCAGCACAGCGTCTCGCAGAACGGCACATGGAGATAGAGCGACAGCTTTGCCTCGGCCGGCACCGCCTTCAGCCAGTCGCGATAGGACAACGGCCCGACGGCGGCCGAGAAATGCGGCGCGGTCGGGTAGCTGGTGTAGCGCGGGATGCGCTCGTTCAGGTACTTCTTGATCGCGCTATCCGTCATAATATCTGCCACTTCCGTCTCCCGATCGGCCCCATTGATGGCGAGGCGATCCCCCTGCGTCCTTGATCCGGATCAATTCACGGACCCGGCGCGGCAACTATGGGATGCGGCATGTCTGACAGCGAGTGAGATTCCATGGGGCTGCTTTACCTCGACGCGCTTCGCAATGCGGCGGTCACAACCGATCCTTTCACCTTCACCGTGGTGCCCGGCTTCGTGCAGCCGGAGCAGGCCGCGGCGATCCGCCGGGATTTTCCCGACATCGGCTATCCGGGGCTGCTGCCGGTCGAGGCCACCCGCCACGGGCCGCGCTTCGCGGCGCTGATCAAGGAACTGCAAAGCCGGGAGGTCGCCGCGGTGTTCTCCGAGAAATTCGGGATCGACCTGATCGGCCGGGCGACGATGATCACGGTGCGCGGACGCTGCGCCGGGCGGGACGGGCGCATCCATACCGACAGCGAATCCAAGGTCGTGACCGCGCTGCTGTATTTCAACGACACCTGGGAAGCCACCGGCGGGCGGCTGCGGCTGCTGCGGGGACCGGACGACCTCCAGGACATGATCGCCGAGGTGCCGCCGGAATCGGGCACGCTGATCGCCTTCCGGCGATCGGACAAGTCGTTCCATGGGCATGAGCCGTTCGTCGGGGTGCGGCGCTATGTGATGATCAACTGGATGGCCAGCACCTTCGCCGCGAAGCGGGAACTGCTGCGGCATCGGGTCTCGGCCACCGCCAAACGCGCCTTCGCGCCCGCGGCGACGGCGTAGAGATGCCGGACGCTCGGACGGTTGCGGCGCATTTTCTGTCCTGCCTCGATCGGGCGGAGGCGGCGGTCTACCCATACCGCCACTGGCTGCTCGATCGGGTGTTGCCGGAGGATACCTGCGCGGCGATCGACGCGCTGCCGGCGGTGCCTCCGCCCGTCGGCGACATGCTCGGCAAGCGTGAGACGCATAACAGCACGCGGCTGTTCTTCGGCGTGGAGCAGCGGGCGGCGTATGCGGTGTGCGACGCGCTGACGTCGGCGTTGCAGAACGATGCGGTGGTGCGGCGGCTGGAAAGCCTGTGCGGCACGGTGCTGGCGGGCAGTTCGCTGCGGATCGAGTATTGCCTCGATACCGACGGCTTCTGGCTGGAGCCGCATACCGATATCGGCGTCAAGCTGTATACGATGCTGGTTTACCTGTCGGACGAACCGGGCTGCGAAGCCTGGGGGACGGACGTGCTGGACGGGCCGGACAAGCTGGTCGCCACCACGCCCTATGTCCGCAATGGCGGCCTGATCTTCGTCCCCGGGGCCGACACGTGGCACGGCTTCCACCGCCGGCCGATAAACGGCGTGCGGCGGTCGCTGATCGTGAACTATGTCAAGCCGGAATGGCGGTCGCGGCAGGAGCTTGCGTTTCCGGAGCAGCCGGTCCTGTCCTAGCGTGCCTACCCCGGCCGTGCCGCGCCGTTCGGCACGCCGCCCTCCAGGATCGCCTGCATCAACGGGCTGGTTCCGCGGCGAACCTGGCCTGGCGCCGGGGCCGGAGGCGGTTGCGGCCCGGCGGCGGCGCGCGCGGCCGTCAGACGATCGCGGTAGGCGGAGATTACGTTTTGCGCCTGCTGCAGGGTCACGCCGGCATCGGCCTCCGACAGGTCGTTGACCGGTTCGGCGGATGGCTTGCCGGTCGCGGGCGGATCGCATTTCAGGCGCTTTTCCAGCGTTTTCTCGCAGTGCTCGCCGTGGCGGTTGAGCGCGTTGGCGCAGCCGAGATAGCGCAGCCGCAGCGGCGGCGGCATCTGCTGGTTCGCCTTGGCCTCGGCGAGCACCTCGAGGGCGGAGAAGCTGAAGGCGACGATCTGCACGGCCTTGACCAGTTCCGCCCGGGTGCGCGCGCCGTAGGAGGCGAGGGTTTCGAGGACCTCCGCCTTGGCCTTCTCCTCATCGTTGGTGACGGCCAGGAAATAGGGCAGCAGGTAGATGACGAGACGGTTCAGGAAGGGGCCGGGCCGGATTGCGTGGGGCGATGACATGGGCGGTTGTCCTGGTGATGTGTTTATGTTTTGTTCTTAATGGCATCCGGGCGCAAAAGCAAGAGAAAATGCACGGCAGGGTTGTGTTTTTTTGGTGTTTCTGCTTGTCCCCGGACGGTGAAAGAGCAACCGAGCGCTTGACGGCAGGCGCCTTTCCCGACGATAGGGTTCGCCGTTTCCACGTTTGGGGTTGAAACGAATGACGCTTCTCACCCGCGTACTGGCGGCCTTCGTCATGCCGATACTGCTCTGGGGGGCGGCGAACGCGCAGCAGAACACCGCTCCCCCGGCTACGCCGCCCAACATCGTCTACATCGTCTCCGACGATCAGGGCTGGAAAGACGTCGGATTTCATGGCTCCGACATCCGGACGCCCAATATCGACGCGCTCGCCGCGGGAGGCGTCCGGCTCGAGCAGTTCTATGCCCAGCCGATGTGCACGCCGACGCGGGCCGCGCTGCTGACCGGCCGCTATCCGTTCCGCTACGGTTTGCAGACCGCCGTGATCCTGTCCACCCACACCTACGGGCTTGCGCTCGACGAGTGGCTGTTGCCGCAGGCGCTGCGGGAAGCGGGATATGAGACCGCGATCGTCGGCAAATGGCATCTCGGCCACGCCGATCCGAAGTATTGGCCCCGGCAGCGCGGCTTCGATCACCAGTATGGCCCGCTGATTGGCGAGATCGATTACTTCACGCATGAGCAGCACGGGGTTCTTGATTGGTACCGGGACAACAAGCCGGTGCGGGAACCGGGCTACTCGACGACCTTGCTCGGCGATGATGCGGTGAAGCTGATCGAGGACCACGATACGAAGATACCGCTGTTCCTGTATCTGACGTTCAACGCCCCGCACACGCCGTACCAGGCGCCGCAAGACTATCTTGATCGTTACAAGGATGGGGCCGATCCCAGCCGGCGGGCCTATGCGGCGCAGATCACGGCGATGGATGATCAGATCGGCCGGGTCGTGGCGGCGCTCGACGAAAAGAAGATGCGCGACAATACGCTGATCGTTTTCCAGAGCGACAACGGCGGTACCCGCAACCCGATGTTCGCCGGCGAAGGCGACATGTCAAAGATCAAGATCCCGAACGACAATGGCCCGTATCGCGACGGCAAGGGGTCGCTGTACGAAGGCGGCACCCGGGTGGTCGCGATTGCGAACTGGCCGGGAAAGATCAAGGCCGGAGGCACCGTCGGGGGCATGATCCATGTCGTCGACATGTATCCTACTTTGGTCGGACTTGCCGGCGGCAAGTTCGACAAGAACAAGCCGCTCGATGGCCTGAACGTCTGGCCGGCGATCGCGGATGGCCAGCCGTCGCCGCGCACCGAGCTGATCTACAATGTGGAGCCGTTCCGGGCCGGGGTGCGGCAGGGCGACTGGAAGCTGATCTGGCGCACGCCGCTGCCGTCCGCGGTGGAGCTTTATAATATCGCGCAAGATCCTTACGAGAAGAATGATGTTGCCGAAGCAAACCCGGACAAGGTCCAGGTGTTGCAGAAGCGCGCCAACGAACTGGCAGGGGAGATGGCCAAGCCGCTGCTGCTGCAAACGGAGTTTCAGGCGTTGCGTGGGCGTCTCAGCCTGCCGCCGGCGCTTCCGGGTGAGGAGTTCATGTTCGACGAGGAGGATTGAGCGCGGGCTTTGTAAACGGGGACCACGGGCGCTGCCGGGGCCGCCGCTTTTTAACACAGGGGAAGAAACGAGGGTCCACAGAGGACACAGAGAAGGCAAGTATTGCGCTTCGAGTGCGGATGATCGTCATTCCTGATGGTCGGGTATAGTTGCCGGATGCCGAACCCCCGGCAAGAGCATTTGCAGGCTGACGGGAATCGTGGCGGCGGCGTTGTTCGTCATGGCCCGGCTTGTCCGGGCCACCTATACCAGCACCCTGCCGCGATAGGTGGCCCAAGCCGGGCCATGGGTGTGGCAGTGTCCGTCGTCTTTCCAGTCAGCCTGAACGCTCTAACTCAAGCAATCAACGGTCAATCATTGACGTTGCTCAGCCGTCTGCCCATCATAGGTGCATGAGCGAACTTGCAGAATGCGAACTGACTGAGATTGCCCGCACCGCCGCTTCGCAGGTCCCCGGCCTCGGAACGGTCGAACGCGTCAAGGTCGTCGAGAAATTGGATTCCTCCGATGAGCCCGCCTATTACTTCTCTTTCGTGTTTGGTCAGGGGCCTGATCCGGAGGACCGTGGGTTGGCGCTTATTCGCCTGGGCCAAAAGCTTCGCGACGCCTTGATCGATCGTCAGGATAGCCACTACCCCTACGTGAGAAGGCTGACCCGGGCCGACTGGGAGAAGCGAGAGGGTGCCTGACCCGTCCGCTTTGCTTGCGGTCGCCCGTCTGCTGCTATCTGCCGAGCCCGAGTCGTCTCTGGCCGACGCCCGGCTTCGGCGGGCTGTCTCAACAGCCTATTACGCTCTGTTCCACAGGGTTTTGCGGAGCGGGTCCGAGTGCTTCATGGGCCCGGACAAGTAGCACACTGCCGGTTATGCCCTGTTCTATCGCAGCTTCAATCACGGGCGGATGAAGGCGGTCTGTGGCGCGCTGAGCATTCAGTCGCTTGGCAAAACCGCGCAACAGCAACTCGGCCGGACCTCCGTCAGCCAGGATATGCGCACCTTTGCCGAGGCCTTCGTTGGATTGCAGGAAGCCCGCCATCGTGCCGACTATGATCCGGTCGCAGAGTTCTCGTTGTTGGACTCGATAGACCTCATCAAGACCGCGGGGACCGCCATGGCCGCATTCGACCGCACCGGGAACGAGGAAAAAGCCGATGTCCTCGCGCTCATGCTGGCCAATGTCAGGGGATGACCCCGGGACGCCGGAGACATAGCGGCGAGCCGGAAACTCAGCTTCGATGACGCAGCGCCGCGACCAGCAACGCGAAGGCCGGAGTCTGCTGGCGGCGGCTCGGGTAGTACAGGTGGAAACCCGGGAAGGGCGGACACCAGTCGGCCAGCACGCGAACCAGCCGTCCGTCCGCCAGATACCGGTCGATACGGTCCTCCGGGACGAAGCCCAGCCCGAAGCCGGCGAGTGCCGCGGTGACGATCGGGCGGACGGCGTTGAACGCCAGTTGCCCGTCCACCCGCACCTTCACCTCGCGGCCGTGTTTCTCGAACTCCCAGACATAAAACCCGCCAAGCGTCGGCAGACGCAGGTTTATGCAGCGGTGCGATGTCAAATCGGCTGGAACCCGCGGCACTTCGCGTCCCGCGAAATACGCGGGCGAACCCGCAACCGCCATCCGCATGTCCGGTCCGATACGGACCGAGATCATGTCCCTGCCCACCTGCTCGCCAAGCCGCACACCCGCATCGAAGCGCTCGGTGACAATGTCCGTCAGGGCGGAGTCGATTGAAACCTCGACGTGAATATCGGGATAGGCGGGAAGCAGGCGCTCCAGAACGGGCCACAGCACCGCTTCGGCGGCGTGTTCGCTGGCGGTGATCCGGATCGTGCCGGCCGGCCTGTCCCGCACCGCGCTCAGCGCGGCGATCTCCGCCTCGATCTCATCGAACCGCGGGCCGATGCTGCGCGCCAGACGCTCGCCCGCTTCCGTCGGCGCGACGCTGCGGGTCGTGCGGGTCAGCAGCCGCACCCCAAGCCGCTCCTCCAGGCCCCGCATGGCATGGCTGAGCGCGGACGGCGAAACCCCAAGCTGCGCCGCGGCGCGGGTGAAGCTGCGTTCCCGCGCCACCGCGAGGAAGGCCAGCAGATCGGCCGAGTCACGACGCGCCATTCCTGAATCCTGCTCACAGGTCCATGCGGGTTTTAGCGGGTAATGTCCCACCCGCGCAGCCGCTAGTCTTGTCCCGGCTCATAGAGAGAGGAAAAACATGCACAACAAACGTGCGGGTTCACAGCCCTTTGCCGGGGGACCGGCGGACTGGTTCTCCGGCCCGGTCCGGATCGACGCGCCGTGCCTCGCAAGAAAGGCGCTTCGGTGATGCTGGGAACCATTCTTCACGGACCGCGCGACGTGCGTTGCGAGGAGGTCCCCGAACCGGAGATCCTGCTTCCGACCGACGCGATCATCCGCCTGTCGGCGACCTGCATCTGCGGGTCCGACCTGTGGCCTTACCGCGGCCTGAACGACGTCACCCGTCCGCTGGCGATGGGCCACGAATATTGCGGCATCGTGGAGGAGGTGGGCAACGCCGTCACCTCCGTTCGTCCCGGCCAGTTCGTTGTCGGCTCATTCTGCATCTCCGACAACACCTGTCCGCACTGCCGCTTCGGCTTTCAATCGTCGTGCGAGCAGCGCGAGTTCATGTCGGGGGCGCAGGCGCCGCTTGCCCGCGTTCCGCTGGCTGACGGCACGCTGGTCGCGACCCCGGAACTGCCCGCGGAGGACCTGATCCCGAGCCTGCTTGCGACCTCGGACGTGTTGGGAACGGGCTGGTATGCGGCCGATGCGGCGCGCGTGCAGCCCGGCTGCAATGTGGTCGTCGTCGGCGACGGGGCCGTGGGGCTGATGGGTGTGCTCGCGGCGAAGCAGATGAGGGCCGGACGCATCATCGCCATGAGCCGGCACAGGACGCGCCAGGACCTCGCGCTTGAGTTCGGCGCGACCCACATCGTGTCCGAGCGCGGCGAGGCGGGTGTCGCTGAGATCAAAGCGCTGACCGGCAAAGTCGGCGCGGACGCGGTGCTGGAATGCGTCGGCACGCAGGAGTCGATGGCGCAGGCCATCCAGTGCGCCCGTCCGGGTGCGATGATCGGCTATGTCGGCGTGCCGCACGGCGTCGCGCTCGACGGCCAAACGCTGTTCTTCTCGCAGACCGGGATGCTGGGCGGTCCCGCCCCGGTGCGGCGTTTCCTGCCGCACCTGATCGGGCTGGTGCTGGAACGCAGGATCGAGCCCGGCAAGGTGTTCGATATGCGGCTTCCGCTTGCCGACGTCGCCGAAGGCTACCGCGCAATGGACGAGCGGCGGGCCATCAAAACCCTGCTGCGCGTCTGATCAGCACATACCGACAGGAGATATCCGGCATGCAAAAGCGGCAACTTGGACAGAGCAGTCTCGAAGTCTCGGCCATCGGCTTCGGCTGCATGGGGCTTAACTTCAGCTACGGACACGCTTTGGCAAAGAACGAGGCCGTCAGTCTCGTTCGCCAGGCGGTTGATCGCGGCGTCACCTTCTTCGACACCGCCGAGGTCTACGGGCCTTACACGAACGAGGAGATCGTTGGCGAGGCGCTACGGCCCGTCCGCGACCGCGTGGTGATTGCCACCAAGTTCGGCTTCAACATTGTCGACGGCAAGTCCGCCGGCATGGACAGCCGCCCGGAGCAAATCCGCCGAGTGGCGGATGCTTCTCTCAAGCGGCTCGGGATCGAGGTCATCGACCTGTTCTATCAGCATCGGGTCGATCCCGCTGTGCCGATCGAAGACGTCGCAGGCACCGTCCGCGACCTGATTGCCGAGGGCAAGGTGCGGCATTTCGGCCTGTCGGAGCCGGGCGCGCAGACCGTGCGGCGGGCCCATGCGGTGCAAAAAGTGACGGCGCTGCAGAACGAATACTCGCTCTGGACCCGCGGGCCGGAGACGAACGGCATCTTCCAGGCCTGCGAGGAACTGGGCATCGGCCTTGTCGCCTACAGCCCGCTAGGCAAGGGGTTCCTCACCGGCGCGATGGGCCGCGAGACCGCGCTCTCCGAGAATGACTTTCGCAAATTGCTGCCGCGCTTCACGCCGGAGGCGATGGAGAAGAACCAGGCCCTTGTCGATCTGCTGAAACGAATCGCCGCGGAGAAGCAGGCGACGGCTGCTCAGGTCGCGCTGTCCTGGATTTTGGCGCAGAGGCCCTGGATCGTGCCGATCCCGGGCACGACCCGGCTGGATCGGCTGGAGGAAAATCTCGGCGCGGCTGACCTGGTGCTTACCCGGGCCGAACTGGGGGACATCGAACGCGCGGCGGCCGCGATCGTGGTCGAGGGCGACCGCTATCCACCGCATCTCATGGCAACGACCGGGCGCTGAGACCGTCACGGCGTCTTCGGACCCGGGGGAATTTCACCGTGACTGGACACGCTGCTTCGGGGTCGCCATTGGCGTCTCCGGAGCAGCTGGCTCCGCATGATGGCCGTGTCCCCAACTGTGTCATGGCCTGGCTTGGCCAGGCCATCCACGTCTTTCCCGCTGCACACTCCGCCAGTCGTGTCATGGCCTGGCCGAGCCAGGCCATGACACGGGGCACGGCCAGTGCCGATGCAGACCCACCGCACGATCACACGAGAGGTTCCAGTCATCGTGAAAACGCTCTAATCGTCGTCGAACAAGATCCGGTTCGCCGCCCCGTCCAGGTCGTCGTATTGCCCCGTCTTCAGCGACCACAGAAACGCCGCCAGCCCGAGTGCCGCAATCAGCAAACTCACCGCCAGCAGAAACAATAGGATCGTCATGCGTCCGTCCTTCCGTGCAAGCGCAGGCTGTTCGCCATCACCAGCAGTGACGAACCCGACATGGCCGCCGCGGCCAGCCACGGGGTGACCCACCCGCACACCGCCAGCGGCACCACCAATACGTTATACCCGATCGACAGCATCAGGTTCTGCCGCATCACGGACCGCGACCGGCGCGCCGTCCTCATCGCCAGCGCAACCGGCCCCAGCTTCGCCCCCTGGAACACCAGGTCCGCCACCGTCTGGCTGACATCCGCCGCGGTTGACGGCGACGCCGACACCGAGGCCGCGGCCAGCGCCGGGCTGTCATTCAACCCGTCGCCGACCATCAGGACCCTACGGCCCTCGGCGCCCATCGCCTCGATCAGCGCCACCTTATCGACCGGCGAGCAGCCTGGCCGCCAATCTTCGATGCCAAGCGCCCCGGCGATCCGCGCGACCTGAGCCGGACGGTCGCCCGACAGCAGCGCCAGCTTCAGGCCCATCGCGCGCAGGCGGTCAACCGTCTGCACTGCGTCCGCCCGCAGCCGCTCATCGAAGCCGAAGCGGACCGGCGGCAACCCGGGACGCGAAAGCCACAATTCCGGCCCCGCCGCTGCATCGTCAAACCCGCCGCAGAACGCCCGGCTGCCCAGGCGGATTTCCCCCGCTTCCGTCATCCGGCTGAGACCCTGGCCGGGATGCTCGGTCACGTCAGACGCCGGAGCAACCCGTCCCGCCGCGGAAACCAGAGACCGGGCCAACGGGTGCCGGCTGCACGCCGCCATCGCCGCCGCTTCGGCCAGCGCCTCCGCATCTCGGCATTCGGCCAGCGCCAGCAGAGGTTCCGTCAAGGTGCCGGTCTTGTCGAACACGACGGTATCGACGTCGGCCAGCCGCTCCAGCGCGGTGGGGGATTTCAGCAGCATGCCGCCGCGGAACAGCCGCCCGGTGGCGATCACCTGCACCGCCGGCACCGCCAGCGCCAGGGCGCAAGGGCAGGTGATGATCAGCACCGAGGTTGCGGTCAACAGCGCCTGGCCAGCCGGCACCCCGGCGACGAAGAACCACCACAGGAACGTCCCCAGCGCGCAGACATGCACTGTCGGCGCATAGCGCCGCGCCACCCTGTCGGTCAGCACCACGAACCGGCCGCGCCGAGTCTCGGCCGCCTCGATCAGCCGCACGCACTCGGCGAGCAACGTGGACCCGCCGGTTGCCGTCGCCCGCACGGTCAGGGTGGCGCCGAGATTCAGGCTGCCGGCAAAAACCGGCGCACCCGGTTCGGCGGCCACCGGCAGGCTTTCACCGGTCACCAGGCTGGCATCCAAAGAGGCGGCGCCGCTTTCGACGACGCCATCGACACCGATGCGCTCGCCGGAGGCCACCAGGATGCGGTCGCCCTCGGCCACCTGCTCCTGACCGCGGCGGCGCACCGTGCCGTCCGGTTCAAGCACGGCGACGTCGGTCATGCGCAACGTCAGAAGCTGCTCAGCCGTGGCGCGGGCGCGTCCGCGGGCGCGGTGGTCCAACACGCGGCCAATCAGCAGGAAGAACAGCAGGGTGACGGCGGAGTCGAAATAGGTGTCCGGACCGCGCTGGATCGTCTGGACCAGGCTCACGCCGGTGACCAGCAGGACACCGATGCTGATCGGCACGTCCATGTTGGTCCGGCCCTGGCGCAGCGCGGCGAAGGCGGAGCCGAAGAACGGACGGCCGGCATAGGCCACGGCCGGCATGGCGATCAGCGCGGAAACCCAGTGCAGCAGCGCCACCGTCGCCGGGCCGATGATGCCGCTTTCGCCGGCCCAGATGGCCACCGACATCAGCATCACGTTGCAGGCGGCGAACCCGGCGACGGCAAGGCAGCGCAGCAGCATGCGCCCTTTTTGGTCCCGGGCCGCGTTCAGCGCGGTCATGTCGAATGGCACCAGCCGGTAGCCGAGCGCCTCGATTACCGCGACCAGGCCGTCCGCGTCCGCCGGCACGCCGCGCCACGCGAGGTGCAGGCGGCGGGTGGTCATGTTGACCCGGCCCGCCAGGATGTCCGGCTGCTTCGCCAGCACCGACTCGATCAGCCAGACGCAGGCGCCGCATTGCAGCCCATCGACGGCCAGGGTCAGTTCGAACCCGCCATCCGGGCGGGTAGTGACGTGGCGGGCAAGGTCCCAGCGCTCCGCCGGTTCCGGCCGCAACGCACGCGCGCTGATGTCGAGCAGCCGCTGCTGGTAGTAGCGGCCCAGCCCGAGGCCCTGGATGATTCCATAGGCCGCCTCACACCCCGGGCAGCAGAACCGCTTTCCGGCCGGGGCCGGGAGGCTGCAATGGGCGCACGCGGTTTCGGCGGAGACGGAGGGAAGCGGCCGGTCGAGGGTGCCGCCCTTCAACCCGTCTTGGCCCGGCTTATCCGGGCCACCCATAGCGGCACGTTCTGGCATAGGTGGCCCGGAGATCCCCCGAACGCCGCCGGGGGAGGGCCATGACTTTGGTGGTGGTAGGAGGCGAGCGCCGATCACTTCACCAGGACGCGCCGCGTCGCAGTGTAACGGTCCCCGCCCGACGTCACCGCCAGCATGATGTCCCACTGCCCGAACGCCAGCGGTGCATCCGCCTGATACCGCACGCCGTCCAGCGCCCGGAACGTCAGCACCGTGCTCTCCGGCGGGCCCAGCGGCCGCTCGGCATGCGCATCGATCACGGCGCCCGGCAACGGCGCCCCGGCCTTGTCGGTCAGCCGGAGCACAGGACGCCCGCCGTCGTCCAAAGACGACTCCACCTGCCAGCCCAGAGCCGCCTGTTTCGCCGCGGTCGCCAGCACCTTGTCGTAGCCGTTGCTCAGATCGAACCCGTCCGTCCCGGCCGCGCCCGGGAAGCTGTTCACGGCCGCGTAGATGAAATAGCCGTTCACCGCGAAGACGACGACCATCGACACGAACAGGGCGTGGGGAAACCAGCGGTAAGAGCTTCTGTCCATGATCTTCTCCCGTTCCGTCTCAGCGCGTGCCGCCGGCATATCCGACCGGCCCCATGAAGACCGAGTGGTACACCGTCTGCGCCCCGGTCGTGGTGTCGCGCAAAATAAAGTCCATCGGCTGCGAGCCATCCGGCAGCGCCGCCGGCCGGGCCGTCACCAGCAGCCGGAACGTCTCCACCCCGTCGGACGAGCCCAGTACCCGCAGCGTCGAGCTCGGCGTCGGATCGCCCTCGGCAATCACCAACTTCGCATCGGGCAGGCCGCCTACACTCAGGTCGTAGGCGCCGTTGGTCTGCGACTTGTTGACGATCTTCAACGTGTAGCCGTTGCGCAGGCTGCCATCGGCCAGCGGCACGAACAGCGGCGCGCGGTCGCGCTGCACCGACAGACCGAGCGTCGATCGCGTCAGCAAAGCGGTGGTCAGGCCAATCACCGCGATCGTCAGCGCCGACACATAGATCATGGTCCTCGGCCGGAAGAACCGGATCGGCTCGATCTTCCCGGTCTTCTTCGCCGCCTGCCGGGCCAGCGTGTCCCAGGCGATCAACCCCTTCGGCCGCCCGGTGCGCTCCATCACGTGGTTGCAGGCATCCATGCAGAGGCCGCAATTGATGCACTCAAGCTGAATGCCGTCGCGGATGTCGATGCCGGTGGGGCACACGGTGACGCACAGGCTGCAATCGACGCAATCGCCCGCCGCGGGGAGGCCTTCGACGCGCTTGCCGCGCAGCCGAGGCTCGCCGCGCCACGCCTGGTAGGTGACGGTGAAACTCTGGTCGTCCAGCATCGCCGCCTGGAAGCGCGGCCACGGGCACATATAGGTGCAGACCTGCTCGCGCGCCCAACCGGCCAAGCCATAGGTGGTCAGGGTGAATAGCCAGGTGAAGACATAGACCGGAGTCGCCGCCTCGCCGGTCCAGAAATCGACGGTCACCGTGGGCGCATCAACGAAGTACATGATCCACGCGCCGCCGGTCCAGAAGGCGATGAACAGCCAGATGCCGTGCTTGACGACCTTTTTCCAGATCGTGTCGGCATTCAGAGGGGCGGCATCGCGCGTCATGCGCTCATTGCGGTCGCCCTCGATCTCCCGCTCGATCCACATGAACAGGTCGGTCCACACCGTCTGCGGGCACGTATAGCCGCACCAGACGCGGCCAATCAGGCTGGTCACCAGGAACAGGCTGACCGCGGCGATGATCAGAAGGCCGGCCAGCAGCCAGATGTCCTGCGGCCAAAGCTCAAGGTTGAAGAAATAGAAACGCTGAGTCGAAAGGTCGAGCAGCACCGCCTGCCCGGGCTGGTTGGGTCCGCGGTACCAGCGGACCCAGGGCAGCACGTAATAGATGGTCAAACAGGCGATCAGGATCGCCCATTTGATCTTGCGCACCGGGCCGCGCACCGACTTCGGATAAATCCGAAGCCGATCGGCGTAGAGGTGGTGCTGAACCGCGTCCTGCTCAGACCGGAGCCGGCTTTCGACCTTACTGATGCGCGACACGATGGCTCCTATTCGCCGCCGCCCAGTGCATGAACATACAATGTAACCGCCTTGATCGTTGCGGGATCAAGCCGGTGGTTCCAGTTCGGCATCACGCCCTGGCGGGGCAGCGTGACCTGCGCGACAATCGTCTCGCGGGCATCGCCATACAAGTGAATATGGCTGTTCAGCCGCGGGGCTCCGACGATGCGGTTGCCCTGGCCGTCCTCGCCATGGCAGGCGGCGCAGTTCTCGGCGAAGATCTTCGCGCCGGCCGACACGTCCTGCCCCTCCGTCTTGTGACCGTAGAAGGTCGACCAGACGAAATCGGCGACCTGCTGGACCTCCTGCGGCTTCAGGATTCCGTCGGCGCCGAAATGTGGCATCGCGCTGTTGCGGGCGTCATCGTCGCCGCTGCGGATGCCGTAGGTGACGGTCTGCTGGATATCGTCCAGCGTGCCGCCCCACAGCCAGGACCCGGCGGCCAGCGCCGGATAGCCGATATGCCCGCTGCCGCCGGCCCCATGACAGGGCTGGCAGTTCTGCGCGAAGGTGATCCGCCCGTCCGTCAGCGCCACTTCCAGCAACTGCGGATCGGCCTTGATCTGCTCGAACGACAGGGAGGCGATCTTGTCCATCGAGACCTTGCGCTGGGCCGTCAGCTTGGCGACTTCGGCGTCCACACTCTCCCGCGGCGAGTAGCCCAGCAGCCCGTGCCAGTAGCCCGGGCCGTACGGGATCGACGGATACAGCAGGAACAGCACCATGGCGATGCCGATGCAGACGTAGAAGGTATACAGCCACCATTTCGGCAGCGGCGTATCCAGTTCCTTGATGCCGTCCCACTCATGACCGGTCGTGTCGCGGCCGGAGACGGCGTCCTTTTCGATTTTGGTTGGCACTACACGTCATCCTCAAACGGAATACGACCCTGCTTTTCGATCTCCTGCTTGCGCCCCGGCCAGTAGGTGGCCACGACGATCAGCACGAACACCAGGGTCATTGGCACCACGGAGTAATGTTCAACCCATTGCAGAGCGGTCATTGCCGGAGCCTTTCGGTGTTGGTGTCAGCGAAGTTCACCAGCGTGCCGAGCATCTGCAGATAGGCGACCACGGCGTCCGCCTCGGTCACCACCTTGCCGTTGCCGGAGGCCTCGATCGCCTTCGGATACCGTGCGAGCAGCTTCGCATTGTCCGCCGACGGATCCGCCTGGGTCAGCAGATCGGCCTTGGCATTGGCGATATCGTCGTCGGTATACGGCGTGCCGAGGGTCCGCAGCGTCCGCATCCGCTCCTGGATGTCATCGATCTGCAGCGGGTTTTCCTCCAGGAACGCGTAGTGCGGCATCAGCGATTCCGGCACCAGCGACTGCGCGTTCTTCAGATGCGCGTAGTGCCAGTCGTTGGAGTACTTGCCGCCCACCCGCGCCAGGTCGGGACCGATACGCTTCGATCCCCACTGGAACGGGTGGTCATACATGCTCTCGGCGGCGATCGAGTAGTGGCCGTAACGCTCCACCTCGTCGCGCAGGGTGCGGATCTGCTGGCTGTGGCACAGGTAGCAGCCTTCCCGCACGTAGATGTCGCGTCCGCGCAGTTCCAGCGGAGAGTACGGCCGCATGCCTTCCACATGCTCGACGGTCGTCTCGATCGTGAACAGCGGCACGATCTCGACGATGCCGCCGATGGAGATGGTCAGCAGCGAGCCGATCAGCAGCAACAGTGCGTTCTTCTCGAACCATTCGTGGCGAATGAACATTGTCTTATTCTCCCGCCACGGCGAACCCGCCCAACGGGGTCCCGAGACCCTGGCGCGGCTGTTCGGTTGTGGGGCTGGTGACGGTCTTGCGGAGGTTGTAGGCCATGATGATGCCGCCAATCAGGAAGAACACCCCGCCCAGCATGCGGATCACCATGAACGGGTGGATCGCGATGACGGATTCCACGAACGAGTATTGCAGGAAGCCGTACTTGTCGTAGGCGCGCCACATCAGGCCTTCCATGATACCGGCGACCCACATCGACACGATGTAGAACACGATGCCGAGGGTGGCGATCCAGTAGTGCCACGAGGCCAGCCGGTTGGAATACAGCGCCTTGCGGCCCCACAGCACCGGCACGAGGTAGTACAGCGCGCCGAAACTGATGAACGCCACCCAGCCCAACGCTCCGGAGTGCACGTGGCCGATGGTCCAGTCGGTGTAGTGCGACAGTGCATTCACCTCCCGCACCGACATCACCGGGCCTTCGAAGGTGGACATGCCGTAGAAGCCGACGGCGGTGACCGAGAAGCGCAGCCCCGGATCGGTGCGCAGCTTGTCCCAGGCGCCGGACAGGGTCATCAGGCCGTTGATCATGCCGCCCCAGGACGGCATCCACAGCATGATGGAAAACGCCATGCCGAGGGTCTGCGTCCAGTCGGGCAGCGAGGTCCAGTGCAGGTGGTGCGGTCCGGCCCAGATATACATGAAGATCAGGGTCCAGAAGTGCACGATTGACAAACGGTAGGAATAGACCGGGCGTCCCGCCGCCTTGGGAATGAAGTAGTACATCATGCCGAGGAAGCCCGCGGTCAGGAAGAACCCGACGGCGTTATGCCCGTACCACCATTGCACCAGCGCATCCTGCACGCCCGTGTACGCGCCATAGCTCTTGGCGGCATACCAGGAGATCGGCAGCGCCGCGTTGTTGACCACGTGCAGCACGGCGATGGTGATGATGAACGCCAGGTAGAACCAGTTGGCGACGTAGATGTGCGGCTCGTTCCGCTTGATCAGCGTGCCGAGGAAGACCAGCAGGTAGAACACCCAGACGATGGTCAGCCACAGGTCGATATGCCATTCGGGTTCGGCGTATTCGCGGCCCTGGCTGTAGCCCATCACGTAGCTCAGGGCAGCCATGACGATGAAGAACTGGTAGCCCCAGAAGATGAAGTTCGCCAGCGCCGCGCCGCCCCAAAGCCGGGTGTGACAGGTGCGTTGAACCACAAAGAGGGAGGTCCCGATCAGCGCCGAACCGCCGAACGCGAATACCGCGGCGGAGGTATGGACCGGCCGCAGCCGGCCGAAATTGATGAACGACAGACCCAGGTTGAAGGAGGGCCAGGCCAGCTCGGTGGCGATGTAAACCCCCAGCGCAAAGGCGATGATGGCCCAGAAGACGGCGGCGATGACGAATTTCTTCACCACCTCGTCGTTGTAGTTGACCGGTCTCGCGGCCAGGACGGTATCAGACATGCGTGGCTTCCCGTTCTGCGGCGTGCGCCTTGTCTACCGTGTTGAAGTGGCGCCGTATGAGATTGAAGTCGAAGGCGATGGCGAAACCGGCGAGGCTGACGCCGAACAGCAGCATCTCGGAATCCGCCGCGTGGGCTACCAGGAACAGGCCGACGACGCCGAAAGCCGCTACCATGGCTCCGACAAGCAGGCTTGAAACGCTTTCCATCTACATCTCTCCTGACTCACAGCGGCTAATTGCTGCGCTGCGGGGTTGTTAACATTGATTCATGTCAACGCCATACACCAAACCGGTTAGAAGCGGCCGATGATGACGGACCTCCATTGGCTGGGCGCGTTGTGCTCCTCCGATACCGCCTTGCGCGGCGGGTTGGTTTTCGGGCTGTTCGTGGCCGGCGCGGCGGGCAGCGTGGTGCACTGCGCGCCGATGTGCGGCGCCTTCGTGCTCGGGCAGATGTCCGAGCGGATGGCGCGGCTGCCGCAGGCCCGGCTGTGCGAGCGGCAGCGGATCGGCAACGGGATGCTGCTGCCCTATCATCTCGGGCGGCTGTGCACCTACGCCGCGCTGGGCGCAGCCGCTGCCGGTTCGGCCGCTGTGCTGGGGCAGTCCCGATGGTTCGCCCGGGTTTCGGCGGCGCTGCTGGTGCTGGCTGCTGCGCTGTTCCTGGCGCTGGCGCTGCGGCGCATCCTGCCGGGGCTGACATCGTTCGAACGCGCACCGCGCTTCTGGGGCGCGCTTCTGAGCCGCTTCACGCGCTCGATCCCACGCGGCTCGGCTGGCGGCGAGTTCCTGCTCGGGATCGCGCTGGGGTTCCTGCCGTGCGGATTTCTGTATGCGGCGCTGGCCGCGGCGGCGGCCTCCGGGCGGCCCGCGCTGGGCGCCGCCGCGATGGTGGCGTTCGGACTCGGTACAGTGCCGAGCCTGATGGCCGTCGGGATCGCCGGTCACGCCGCGGGCCGGAGATGGAGCCGCGGAGTCTCGCTCGCCGCCCCGGTGCTGATGGCGGTCAACGCCTTGCTTCTGCTGGTCCTTGCCTGGCAGCGCGTGGCGTAGGCGGGAATGCAAGCGGTTCGGGGGGCATGCCGGTGCCGTCATGGCGCGGCTTTTCCGGGCGCGCCGGCACCGTCATGGCGGGCGAAGGCCCGCCATCCACGCCTGTGTTTCTTCCAGCAAAAGGCGTGGATGCCGACCGTCGTCGGCATGACGGGGGACAGGGTTCCTGTGCCGGCCGGGATAACGCGCGAGATGGCCCGGACACGCCGGGCCACGACGCCCCGCGAACGGTCCGGCGCCGAAGCGGCCATCGCCGCCGCGTCAGAAGCGGTAGCCGATACCGGCACCGATGACCAGCGGGTCAAGCGCATCATGAGCCTTCACCGTGGTGCCCAACGCATCGATATGAGCGTCGGCGTTCAAGAAGATCTGCTTAATGTCAAAGTTGGCGAACCAGTGGCCCGAGAAGTTATAGTCAATACCAGCCTGTAGCGCCGGACCGACATTGTTGCCAACAGTGAAATGCGTCACCGGAGGATTTGCCGGATTCGTCGCATACCAGAACGCCGCGGTCACGCCGACACCGACATACGGGCTGAACGCCGAGTGCGGCAGGAAATGATATTGCAGCGTCAGCGTCGGCGGCAGCACCCACGCGCTGCCGACATCCACATTGCCGACGGCCGTTCCCTTGGCCGAAATGTCATGCCTGGTCGAGGCGGCGATCAGTTCAAGCGCGAAGTGGTCGGTCAGGAAGTAGGAGAAATCCACCTCCGGCGCCGCCTGCGCGGTCGCCGACACATGCCCGCCGATGACCGATATCGAGCTGGAATTGTCCTCGGGAATAACGCCGATGGCGCGAACCCGGATCAGGAAGGTGCCGGCTTCCTTGCCGACGAGCGGCTGGTTCAGGTCGAACGGGCTTTGAGCAAACGCCGGCCCGATGGCGACAGCACTCAGCACCGTCGCGGCGAACAGCAGTTTTTTCATAATTTCTCCTCGCGCGATCGGTACGGAGAACCTTCGCGTCAATACAAACGCCCGTATACGGCGGGCAGCCGGAGAGACTATTTTGTGCTGTTAACGGGGTTGATTCAGATCAACCCGTTTCCATTCATTCCCGCTTGTAGCATAAATGCCACAATGGGTTCAGGCGTCCGAACCGGCCTCGCCATCGGGCAGCAGCAGGCTGATGCGGGTCATATCGGCGGTCGCGTGGCCTTGGTCGTCCCTGATCACCGCATCGGCGAAGCGCATGCCGAACCGGATATGCCCGGCCGGGTAGTCCTTCATGTCCTGGACCACAGTCGACAGCATCGGGTCGCGCGCTTCGATCGTCAGGAACAGCCGGGCGCCGGAGGCCGCCAGCGTCTCCGCATCCTGGCCGTGCAGCGGGCTGGACTCGTCGATGACATGGATCAGCAGCCAGGGCATCGCGAACAGCGGCAGGTGTGACTGCTGCAGCCGGAGGGTGTGCACCCGCCGCATGAACGTGCCTTCCGCCGAGTGTTCGGCCAACAGGACGAACACCTGCGCGTCCGCGTCGCTCATGATCGTCGTCCGTCCGTTCGCCAGGCGCAGCATCAGGGTTGGCCGGCCGTTATGGCTGCAGACGACGGCATCGTCGGCGAAGAGGATCTTCGCCCTGGGCCGGGAGAAGCGGACGAACAGCAGCCCGGTGACGATGGCGGTGAATGACATGCCGGTGACGATCTCGGCCGAGGAGACGATGTGGCCATACAGCGTCGCGGGCGCCATCACGCCGTAGCCGACGGTAGCCAGGGTCTCGATGCTGAAGAAGAACGCATCGCTGAACGATCCCGGCCGCGCGTTGGCGATGTCGCCGGGGCTGAGGACATAGAGCAGCGCAAAGACCAGGTTGATCGCCAGCCAGCAGCCGAGCATGACCAAGGCGAATCCCGGAAACGGCAGGCTGACCGCGGTGTAATAGGGATCGCGGAGGTCGAACCGGGCCACCCCCACCTTCGCCAGGCCGTAATCCTTCCGGCCGATGGGTATCGGCCTGGGCTGGTGGCGGTGTTTGCGGTTCGTCATGCGGATGGGATTTAGCGCGTCGGGCGGAGCGCGTCATCCGGTCCGGCCGGGTCCCGATCGTTCCCGCGTTCCGCCACGCCGAGTTCCACGATCGGCCGCCGGCTTACCGGGCAGGCGGCCGGTGCGTCCCCGGCCACGGCATCCCGGATTGCCACTGTGGCAGATCAGCGCACGTTCAGGCTGACGGGAAACGTGGCAGCGACCTCAGTCGTCATGCCCGATCGCCTTTCCAGTCAGTCTGAAATCGCTCCAGGCTGGGGCCGGCTCGGTTTCCAATGGACCGAGGCCAACCGTTGTCGCGGCGTCCGGGATCGCTCTCGACCCCACCACGGACCTCCCGTATCAGGGTCACTGATCGGATCGGAGGGATAGGTTTGACACGTGATATCGATGGTGCCGCTTTGCGGGAGCGCATTGAAGCAAGCTTCGCCAGGCAAGGGCTGATGGGCACATTGAGGGCGTCACTCCTCAACGTCGCGCCGGGCCTTGTCGAGATCGCACTCCGCCCCGGTCCGGCCATTTCCCAGCAGCACGGTTTCGTTCACGCCGGCGCGGTCAGCGCCATAGCCGACACGGCAGCGGGTTACGCCGCTCTCAGCGTGATGCCACCCGGCAGGGGCGTGTTGACGACTGAATTCAAGATCAACCTCGTTGCCCCCGCCGCGGGTGATCTTATCCTTGCCCGGGGCAAGGTGGTGAAAGCGGGCCGGACGCTTACGCTCTCTCAGGCGGAGGTGCTCGCCATCAAGGACGGACGCGAGAAGCTCATTGCTTTCCTGACCGCGACCATGATGGCGATCGAAGGACGGGACGACGTAGTCGATTGAGGTCCGGGGCCCGACGGGGTCCGGATTATTCTCCGGGTGACCTGTCCCCCGGGGCGGCCCGAACGGGCCGGGCCACGACGGAGAGGACGGTGCGCCGCTACCCGGGCATCAGATCAAGACGGTTCTTCGGAAACCGGGCGACCACCTCCGGCGCGAGGTTGAAGGTGGCGGCGACCATTTCCGGCGGCGAATGGGCCAGCCAGTCGGAGAACGAAACTTCCTCGTAACGCGATGACCGGAACACGGCGACCAGCACGAGGTCGGTCGTCCCGGTGTTCTCGATGTAATGGCCAAGTCCTTTCTTGACGTAACCGATGTCGCCGGGATGGAAATTCGCGGTGTCGGCGGCGGGGCCGGCATTGAACACGGTCATGCGCCCGGTGCCTTTCAGGTAGTATTGCCACTCATCCGCGTTCGGGTGCCAGTGCATCGTCCGCATCGCGCCGGGCGATATCGTCACCAGGCCGGCCGCGATCGTCGTGGACACGTGGAAGTTGGAGCTGTCGGCGATCTGCACGGAGCCGCCGCGGCTGTCGCTGACCTTCGGCGCGTTGGCGAGCGAGAAGACGAAGGGATACTCCGGCTTGCCCGCCTTGCTGGCGATCGCCTCCTGCACCTGGTCTAACGGAGGCGGCACCTTGCCCTGGAAGATCCAGCGGTTCTGTAGCGGAATGTTCTTGAACGACTCCGCCGGCACGCCGAAATTCTTGGCCAGCACTTCGGGCGGCGTGTGCGCCATCCAGTCGGTCGCCGGCAGGGTGTTGAACTCGGAGGAAGCGCCGTTGTCGAACGCCAGCACGAACTCCGCCCCGTCGGGACCGAGGCCTTGCAGGGAGTGCGGCAGGCCGGCCGGGAAATACCACAAATCGCCTTCCTTGACGTCGGCGACGAACGGGCGGCCCTGCGCGTCCAGCACGGTGATGCGGCAGTGTCCGTAGGTCATGATCGACCACTCGGCCTGCTGGTGCCAGTGCAACTCGCGGATGCCGCCGGCCGAGAGGCGCATGTTGACTCCGGCGATCTCGGTGGAGATGGCGAAATCGGACTGGGTGACCTGGCGGCCCCAGCCGCCGTCCTGGATGCGGCGCGGCGCCAGGTTGAACGAGGCCCAGAACACCGGCATGCTGCCGACATCGGTGGCTGGCGGGTCGAGGAAGGTTGGCATCGTGGCGGCCAGACCGGGATCGTGCGGTCCGGGGATGGTCAGCGTGTTCGGGTTGGTGACGTTCACAGCACCTTCCGGCGGCAGGTCGGGATTGCCGAAGCTGGCGGCCCGCGCGGGGATCGCGGCGAGGGCGCCGCCGGTCGCGGTTGCGGCCAGAATGCCGCGGCGTGACAGTCGTCTTGTCATCTTTCCCCCAGAGCAATTTGCGGTGTTATTATATTTAAAAGTAAGCATAGGTTCGCTCCAAGGACAAACAACGCCAAACAACGGAAGTTGAACAAATGTCAAAATCCTGGCCGTTTCAGCCTCATTGCCTGACATCGCTCGTGCCGCAACCGCGTGAGTTCACCGCAGGAAGGCTTTTTTGGAAGAACTTGCGAACCTGACCAGGCTCAACGCCGATTCCCCTTGCCACCAGCCTCCACACGCGCTCCGGTCCACCCCATGAACCCGTCAGCCAACCGGCAGGATCGGCCGAACACCGTTCCATGGCCGCCGATGATCTTCGCCGGCGCGGTCGCGGCGGCGGTGGTCCTTGGATACGTCTATCCGCTCGGCGGCGCGAGTCTCTCCGGCACCGCCGTCCGCATCATCGGAGCGCTCCTCCTGTTTGCCGGCATCGGCCTGGACGTCGCGGCCATGCGCGAGTTGCGCCGGCACCGCGCCACCATCCTGCCGCACCGGGCGGCGACCGCCCTGGTGACCTCCGGGCCGTTCGCCCTGTCGCGCAACCCGATCTATCTCGGCAACACGCTGGTGCTGACCGGAGCGGCGTTTCTGTTCGGCAGCCTCTGGCTTCTGCTGGCTGCCGCCGCGGCAGTCCTGGCGGTAACCGTGGTTGCGATCCGGCGGGAGGAAGCGCACCTGTCCGCGGCGTTCGGCGACGCCTGGAGCGCCTACACCCGGCGCACGCCGCGGTGGATTCGGCTTCGTTTCTGAACCCGACCGTCCGTGCCGCTATGGCTGGCCCGGACGAGCCGGGCCATGACGATCGTGTGATGATCCCTACGGCGGCAGCGGATTGGCCCACTCGATCTTCTTCGGCAGGTCCGCAGACGACCAACCCCCACCCAGCGCCTCGATCAGCGCCACGCTGGCCACCAGACGGCTCTGCTGCACCGCCAGAGCGGATTGCTGGTTCGACAGCAGCGAAGTCTGTTCGGTGATCACGCTGGTATACGGCACCGTCCCCGCCTTGTAGGCATTCAGCGTCGCCTCGACCGCCCGCCTTGTCGAGGCCACCGCCAGCGCCTCGGCCTGCGCCTGCAACTCCAGAATTCGCAAATCGGACAGCGCGTCCTCCACCCCCTGGAACGCCGTCAGCACGGTCTGCCGGTAGGTCGCCACAGAAGCGTCATACGTCGCCCGCGCCGCCAGCACCGCCGCCCGGCGCTCGCCGCCGTTGAATACGGTTTCCGACGCCGAGGCGCCCAGCGACCAGATCTGATTGCCGACGTTGAACAACTGACCGATCGGGTTGCCGGCATACTCGCCCAGCGCGGACAGCGAAATGGTCGGGTAATAAGCCGCCACCGCGACGCCGATCAGCGCGTTCTCCTGCTGCATTGCCCGTTCCGCGGCGGCAATGTCGGGCCGCCGTTCCAACAACTCCGATGGCAGCCCAGGCGGCAGGACAGGCACGTCCGCGGCCAGGGGCGCCGGGGCGATGGTTACGTCAGACGGCGGATGGCCGGTCAGCACGGCGATCGCGTGCTCGAACTGCGCCCGCTGGACGCCGACGGCGATCAGTTGCGCCTGCGTCGATTGCAGCAGCGCCAGAGCCGTTACGTAATCGGTGCTGGCGGTCGTGCCGGCGCGGTATTGATTCTCCGTGATCTGCAAGGCGCGGCGATAAGCGGCGACGGTCTCGGTCAGAAGCTGCGCCAGCGAGTCCTCCGCCCGCAGATCGAAATAATCCGCCGCCAGCGTCGCCTGCGCCGATAGTTTTGCATTCGCAAGATCGGCGGCGCTGACCTGGGCGCTGGAGACGCTGCTCTCGATCTGCCGCCGCACGCTGCCCCAGACATCCGGCACCCAGGAGACTGTGCCGCTGATGCTGTAGGTCGTGCCGCTGCGCCCGCCGCTGCTGAACGATGAATTGCCGGAATTGATGCTGGACCGGACGCTGCTGCCGCTGCCGCCCCCGCCGCCGAAGCGGGAGACGCCCGGGCTGACGCCGATGGTCGGGAACAGGCTGGCGCGGGCTTCGGCGACCAGCGCGACGGCGTTGCGATAATCCGCTTCCGAAACTTTGACCGTCTGGTTGGTGACCTCGACCATGCGTTCGAGACGGTCGAGTTCCGGGTCGTGGTAAACCGACCACCAGTCGCCTTTGTCCACCGCATCCGCCGGCTGGGAGATCTTCCAGCCTTGCAGTTCCTTGAACGCAACGGGCGTGGGCGCGTCGGGACGTTTGTAGTCGGGGCCCACCATGCAGCCGGCGAGCAACGGGACGCAGATGGCGAGGGCGGGTAGCGCGGAAACGGCGCGCCGGCGCTTCGTCGTGATCCGCCACCCCTCGTCATGGCCCGGCCTGTCCGGGCCACCTTTCGCGGCAGGTGCGGCGTTAGGTGGCCCGGACAAGCCGGGCCATGACGGAAGCGCAAGGAGGCGTGAAGGCCGCACCGCCTTGACCGATGTGACGCCGCCCGCCAACCCAAACAAATCCATCACTCAGCCGCCTCCGGCGCAGCCAGGCCGGGAAAGGCCCGATGCCATTGTCGTTTCGCGAACAACCGGAAGCGGTCCAAGTACAAATACACCACCGGCGTCGTATACAGCGTCAGCACCTGGCTCACCATCAATCCGCCGACAATCGACAGCCCGAGCGGACGCCGCAGCTCCCCGCCATCGCCGAAACTCAGCGCCAGCGGCAGCGCCCCCAGCATAGCCGCACTCGTCGTCATCATGATCGGCCGGAACCGCATCAGGCACGCCTCGAAAATCGCCTCGCGCGGCTCCAGCCCGTCCTTGCGTTCCGCTTCCAAAGCGAAATCGATCATCAGGATGGCGTTCTTCTTGACAATGCCGATCAGCAGGATGACGCCGATGGCGGCGATCAGGCTGAATTCGGTGTTGAACAGCATCAGCGCCAGGATCGCGCCAATTCCGGCCGAGGGCAATGTAGAAATGATCGTGATCGGGTGAACATAACTCTCATACAATATCCCCAGCACGATATAAATCGCCGCCAGCGCCGAAACCAGCAAGATCGGCATTGTGCTCAGCGATTCCTGGAACGTCCGCGCGGTGCCCTGGAACGAGCCATGGATAGAAGCCGGCATGCCGATCGCCCGCATCGCCTGCCCGACTGCGATCGTTGCATCGCCCAGGGATTTTCCGGGCGCCAGATTGAAGGAAATCGTGCTCGCCACGAACGGCCCCTGATGGTTCACCGCCAGCGCCGTGTTGCCCGGCCCGAACGAGGTGAACGCAGCCAGCGGAACCATCGTTTCTTTGCTCGTGCTGACCGCCGCCCCGGAGGACGCGGTGCCTTTGCCGACATTCGCCAGCGCATTGGTCGCCGCATTCCGCGCCGAACTCGCCGCGATGGTTGCCGCCGTCGTCGCGGTGACCGAGGCGGAAGTGCCAACCGTTCCGATCACCGCGTTCGATGTCTGCGTGCCCGATGCACTCCCACCCGAGGTGCTGACGTAGACATCCCGCAACGTCTGCGGGCTTTGCCAGTACCGCGGCGCCACCTCCATCACCACGTGATACTGGTTCTGCGCGCTGTAGATGGTGGAAACCTGCCGCTGGCCGAACGCGTCGTACAACGTGTTGTCGATCTGCGAGGCGTTGATTCCCAGCCGCGCCGCGGTGGCGCGGTCGATCGTCAGATCCGTCTCCAGCCCCTTCTGCTGCTGGTCCGAAATGACGTCGCGCAGCACCGGATCATGTTCCAGCGCTGCCACCAGCTTCGGCGACCATTCGTACAGCTCCGCGGCGCTGTCGGCCTGAAGCGTATACTGATACGCGGCACTGCTCTGCCGCCCGCCGGTGGAAATGTCCTGAAGCGGGATCAGGATCAGCCGCGCGCCCGGCACGACCGACAGCTTGCGCCGCAGCCGCGTCATGATCACATCGATCCCGTCGCGCTGCGCCAGCGGCTTCAGCGCGACATAGACGGATCCGGTATTGGTCTGGCCGGCGCCGCCTCCGCCGCCCTGGCCGGTGAAGCCGACGACGCTCTGGACGGCCGGGTCCTGCTGCACGATGCGCGACAGTTGCGTCAGCTTGCCCTGCATGGCCTGGAACGAAATGCTCTGATCCGCTTGCAGGCTGCCGATCATCCGGCCGGTGTCCTGCTGGGGGAAGAAGCCTTTGGGTACGATCACGTACAGCGCAATGTTCATCCCCACGGTGATCAGCAGGACAGACACAACCAGCAACGGGTGCCGCAAAGACCATGCCAAAGTCCGCCCGTAGACCGCCTGCGCCCGATCGAACAGCGTTCGTTTCTTGGGCAGCGTCCGATTGGCTGGTTTCAGGAAAAGGGCGCACATCATCGGCGTGGTGGTCAGCGAGATCGCCAGCGACACCATGATCGCCATGGACAATGTCACCGCGAACTCCCGGAACAGCCGCCCGACGATGCCGCCCATCAGCAGTATCGGCAGGAACACCGCGATCAGCGAAATGCTGATCGAAATGACGGTAAAGCCGACCTCCCGGGCGCCGCGCAAGGCGGCCTCGACGCGCGGCATGCCGTCCTCGAGATGGCGGGAGATATTCTCCAGCACGACGATCGCATCATCGACGACGAAGCCGGTGGCGACGGTCAGCGCCATCAGCGACAGGTTGTCCAGGCTGTAGCCGAGCAGGTACATCGTCCCGAACGTGCCGATTATGGACACCGGCACGGCGATGGCCGGGATCAGCGTGGCGCGGACGCTGCGCAGGAACAGGAACACCACCAAGGTCACCAGCGCCACGGCGATCAGCAGGGTTCGTTCCGTGTCGCGCAGGCTGGCGCGGATCGTCGTAGTGCGGTCGTTGGCGATCAGCAGGTTCATGTCGGCGGGCATCGCTGCCATCAGTTGCGGGATGGCTGCCTTGACCGAGTCCACGGTGCTGATGATGTTGGCACCCGGCTGACGGAACAGGATCACCAGCACGGCCGGCTTGCCCTGCGACAGCCCGAGGTTGCGCAGGTTCTCGACTGAATCCTGCACGTCCGCCACATCCGACAGGCGCACGCCGGCGCCATTGCGGTAGGCGATGACCAGCGGCTTGTAGTCGTCCGCGTGCGAGGCCTGGTCGTTGGTGTAGAGCTGGTAGTGCAGGCTGTCCGACTCGATCGACCCCTTCGGACTGTTGGCGTTCGCTGACGCCAGAGCTGCCCGGACGTCCTCCAGTCCGATGCCGTATTTGAAGAGCGCGGTCGGGTTCAGCTCCACCCGCACGGCGGGCAGGGCGGCGCCGCCGATGATGACCTGGCCGATGCCGTCGATCTGCGACAGCTTCTGCGACAGCACGTTGGTCGCCGCGTCGTACATCTGCCCGCGCGTCAGGGTGTCGGAGGTCAGCGCCAGGATCAGCACCGGCGCCTCGGCCGGGTTCACCTTGCGGTAGGTCGGGTTGCTGCGCAGGCTTGTTGGCAGATCGGCCCGGGCGGCGTTGATCGCCGCCTGCACGTCGCGCGCGGCGCCGTTGATGTCCCGGTTCAGACCGAATTGCAGCACGATCCGCGCCTGCCCGACGGAGCTGGTCGAGGTCATCTCGGTCACGTCGGCGATCTGCCCGAGATGCCGCTCCAGCGGGCTGGCGACGCTGGTGGCGACGGTGTCCGGGCTGGCGCCGGGGAGTTGGGCCTGCACGGAGATGGTCGGGAAATCGACCTGCGGCAGCGGGGAGACGGGCAGCTTGAAGAAGGCGAAGATGCCGGCCAGGGCTATGCCGATGGTCAGCAGGGTCGTCGCGACCGGGCGGGCGATGAATGGGGCGGAGATGTTCATGGGCGGCCACGCGGGTCAGCAGGCAGTCGCGAAGGAGCAGACGGACTCGAGGCGTCGCGCCGGCCCCTCACCATCGTCATGGTGCGCGAAGGCGCGCCATCCACGCCTTGCGGTGCCAGTTGAGGCAAAGGCGTGGATGCCGACCTTCGTCGGCATGACGGCAAACGCGACGGCCGGTTTGCTATTTCAACTCTTATGGGGGCCGCCATGACGGGGGGAGACGGTAGTCTCACGACCCCGCCTCATCGCTCGCCAGCGACGTCCCGGGTTTCTTCCCCCTCAGCCGCCACGCCAACCGATCGAACATCAGGTAGATCACCGGCGTGGTGAACAGCGTCAGCACCTGGCTGACGATCAATCCCCCGACGATCGCCACCCCCAACGGGCGGCGCAGCTCCGACCCCGTGCCGTTCCCCAGCATCAGCGGCAGCGCGCCGAGCAGCGCCGCCATCGTCGTCATCAGTATCGGCCGGAACCGCAGCAGGCACGCCTGATGGATCGCCTCGCGCGGCGGCTTGCCTTCCTCGCGCTCGGCCACCAGCGCGAAGTCGATCATCATGATCGCGTTCTTCTTGACGATGCCAATCAGCAGGATGATGCCGATGATCGAGATGACATCGATGTTGTCCCCGGCGATCAGCAGCGCCACCAGCGCGCCGGCCCCGGCCGAGGGCAGCGTGGACAGGATCGTGATCGGGTGGATGAAGCTTTCGTACAGGACCCCCAGCACGATGTACATCGTCACGATCGCCGCCAGCACCAGCAGCAGCTCGTTGGACAGCGACCCCTCCAGGGCCGAGGCCGCGCCCTGGAACGCCGTGACGAAACTCTCCGGCAGGCCGACATTCGCCTCCGCCTGACGCACCGCCGCGACCGCCGCGCCCAAAGACGACCCCGGGGCTGTGTCGAAGGAGATCGTCGTCGCCGGAAACTGCGCCAGGTGGCTGATCTGCAGCGGCCCCGGCTTCTGCACGATGGTCACGATCGAACTCAGCGGCACCTGCCCGGTGGTTGACGCGGACGACGGCAGATAGATCGCCGACAGCGCCTCCAGCGACGTCTGCAACTTCGGATCGGCCTCCATGATCACGCGATACTGGTTCGACTGCGTATAGATAGTGGAGATGATCCGCTGCCCGAACAGGTCATACAGCGCGTTATCCACCGTGGCCGGGGTGATGCCGAAGCGCGCCGCCGTCGCCCGGTCGATCACCAGGTTGACCGTCAGCCCCTGCTGCTGGAGGTCGCTGGCAACGTTCATCAGGTCGGGCGACTTACCCAGCTCGGTCAGCAGCTTCGGCACCCATTCGTTGAACGCCGACAGGTTCGGGTTCTCCAGCACGAACTGATATTGCGTGCGGCTGACCGAGGCGTCGATCGTCAGGTCCTGCACCGGCTGGAGATACAACGATACGCCCGGCACATCAGCGGTCTCCTGCTGCAGGCGGCGGCCGATTTCGGTGGCGTTGAGGCTGCGTTCGTCCTTCGGCTTCAGGTTGATCAGGAACCGCCCGTTGTTCAGTGTCGTGTTGTTGCCGTCCACGCCGATGAAGGAACTCAGGCTGGCGACGTCGGGGTCTTTCAGGATCGCCGCCGCCAGCGCCTGCTGGTGCTCCGCCATCGCGGCGTAGGACGCGCTTTGCGCCGCGACCGAGATGCCCTGGATCACGCCGGTGTCCTGCACCGGGAAGAACCCTTTGGGCACCACGGTATACAGCAGGACGGTGACCGCCAGCGTGATCACCGCCACCAGCAGGGTCAGCGGCTGATGGTCCAGCACGACGTTCAGGGCGCGGTCGTAGCGGCCGATGATCCAGTTGAAGCCGCGCTCCGCCCTGAGATCGAAGCGAGTGCGCTGGGCGTCGGGCCGGTGCCGCAGCAGCCTGGCGCACATCATCGGCACCAGGGTCAGCGACACGATCGCGGAAATCACGATCGTTACGGACAAGGTGATGGCGAACTCATGGAACAGCCGCCCGACCACGTCGCCCATGAACAGCAGCGGGATCAGCACCGCGATCAGCGAGACGGTCAGCGAGATGATGGTGAAGCCGATCTGCTCGCTGCCTTTGAGGGCGGCGGCGAGGGGCGCTTCACCGGCTTCGACGTAGCGGGCGATGTTCTCGATCATGACGATCGCATCATCCACGACGAAGCCGGTGGAGATGGTCAGCGCCATCAGCGACAAATTGTCCAGGCTGAATCCGAGCAGGTACATCGCCGCCAGCGTCCCCACCAGCGACAGCGGCACCGACAGGCTGGGGATGATCGTCGCCGGCAGGTTGCGCAGGAACAGGAAGATCACCGCCACCACCAGCGCCACGGCCAGCCCGAGCTCGAACTCCACATCAGCGACGGAGGCCCGGATCGTTACGGTCCGATCGGTCAGCACCGCGACATCGACGGCCGAGGGCAGGGTGGCCTGCAACTGCGGCAGCAGCCGCTTGATCGTGTCCACCACCTGGATGACGTTCGCACCCGGCTGGCGCTGCACGTTCAGGATCACCGCCGGGGTGGTGTTCGCCCAGGCGCCGAGCCTGGTGTTCTCGGCGCCGTTCACCACCGTGGCGACGTCCTTGAGGTGGACCGGCGCGCCGTTGCGGTAGGCGATGACCAGGTCGAGATACTGTTGCGGATCGGAGATCTGGTCGTTGGCGTTGATCGTCGTCGCCTGGGCCGAACCGTCGAAGTTGCCCTTCGGCGTGTTGACGTTGGCGTTGCCCAGCGTGGTGCGCAGGTCGTCGATGTTCAGCCCATACGCCGCCAGCGCCCGCGGGTTGATCTGCACCCGCACCGCCGGCCGCTGGCCGCCGCTGATGCTGACCAGCCCGACTCCCGGCTGCTGCGAGATCTTCTGCGCCAGCCGCGTGTTGGCCAAATCCTGCACCTGCGTCAGCGGCAGGGTTTTCGAGGTCAGCGCCAGTGTCAGTATCGGCGCATCCGCCGGGTTGACCTTGGCGTATATCGGCGGCGCCGGCAGGTCCGAGGGCAGCAGGTTGCCCGCCGCGTTGATCGCCGCCTGCACCTCCTGCTCGGCCACGTCGAGGCTGACGTCCAGGCTGAACTGAAGGGTGATCAGCGAGGCTCCGGCCGAACTGGTGGAGAACATCTGGCTCAGGCTCGGCATCTGCCCGAACTGCACCTCCAACGGGGAGGTGACGGAGGAGGTCATCACCTCCGGGCTGGCGCCGGGGTAGAAGGTCTGCACCTGGATGGTCGGGTAATCGACCTCCGGCAGGGCGGATATCGGCAGGAAGCGGTAGGCGACGATGCCCACCAGCATGATCGCCGCCATCAGCAGGGTGGTCGCGACCGGGCGGAGGATGAACGGGCGGGAGGGGCTCATGCGATTTGCCCGGAAAGCGCCGCCACGGGTATCGCTGGATCGGTGTAATCGTCATGGCGGGCGCAGGCCCGCCATCCACGCCTTTGCCGCGACCGCCACCGGCAAGGCGTGGATGGCCCGCCTGCGCGGACCATGACGGTGAAAGGCCGATGCCTCGCGCCCGGCGATCCATCGCGCTTTTGGCGCTCCACCAAGCCCACCTGCATCACTGCGCCTGTTGCTGGCGGCGGTGCTCGTGCTGGCCGCTCGGGTCCGCCGGAGATGCCGAACCCGGACCGGCGGATTGCGGCCGCCCCGCTCCGCCTGTGCCTCCCTGGCCACCCGCCTGCGCCGCCGGCAACGTCACCGAGGCGCCGTCGCGCAGACGGTCGGTGCCGTCGGTGACGACGCGGTCGCCGGGCTTCAGACCGGACAGCACGGCCTGAAAATTCCCATCCACCGGCCCGACCTTGATCATCCGCACGGATACCGTGTTGTCCGGATTGATGAGGTAGACGAACGTGCCCGGCTCCCCCCGCTGCACCGCGGGCACCGGGACACGCACCGCGTTCGGCATCGTGTTCACCAGCAGCCGCGCGTTGACGAACTGGTTCGGATACAGCAGCTCGTCCGGATTGGCGAAAATCCCCCGCAGTTTCAGCGTGCCCGTGGTGGTGTCGATCAGGTTGTCGATGGTCCCGAGCTGCCCGGTCGCCAGCAGCCGCGTGTTGGCGCGGTCATAAGCCTCGATTGACAGCGTGGCGCCCGCGCGCACGCGCTGGATAATGTCCGGCAGGTTGTCCTCCGGCACGGAAAACAGCACCGAAATCGGCTGCATCTGGGTGATGACGACCACGCCGGAGGTGCTGGAGGTCTGGATGTAGTTCCCCGGATCGACCTGGCGCAGCCCGACCTGCCCGTCTATCGGCGAGATGATATGGCAATACGCCAAGTTCAGCTTCGCGGTATCCACCGCTCCCTGATCGGTCTGCACCGTGCCGGTGTATTGCTGCACCAGGTAGCGCTGGTCATCCAGTTGCTGCTGCGCGATCGAGTCCTGCCGCCCGAGCGTCTGGTAGCGCTTCAGATCCGCCTGCGCCTGCGCCAGCAGCCCCTGGTCCTTGGCCAGAGTGCCCTGCGCCTGCTCCAGCGCCGCCTGGTAGGGCCGCGGGTCGATCTGGGCGAGGAAATCGCCTTTCTTGACGACCTGGCCTTCCTTGAAGCCAACCTCCTGCAACTGCCCGTTGATCTGCGTATAGACGGTCACGGTGTCGAGCGACGTCACCGTCCCCAGCTCGTTCAGCATGATGCGGATGTCGCCGGTGTCCACCGTGGCGAAGCCGACAGGCTGCGGTGCGCCCTGGGCGAAACGTCCGGCCGGGGCGGTGCGGGACGCGGTTTGGGTTGCGTGCTGCGTCCAAAGATACCAGCCCCCGCCGGTCAGCCCGGCGACGATCAGGCCGGTCAGGACCCAATACCCGGTGCCCGGCCGGCTCACCGCCGGTGTGGCGCGCGACACCGTGTCGGGTGCAGGCCTGGCTTCCGTCTGGTCAACACGTTCGTCCATGAAAGGTCGGGATCCTTTTATCGTCCGCCGCCCGGCTGAAGACTGCGATCTCGGATTAAGCACCGCCACCGGCGGCAACAAGCTAAAGCCCCCGCCTGTTACCCTAATTTTTGGTTCGTTACACGGGGATACCCCTCGGGAACCCGATCCCGGTCTCCCTTTTCACGTCGCAGCCGGGTGTATCCCGGGAATGACCATCAGGGCCGGTGCGATTTCTTCCTCATTCGTGACCTCCGGCCCGCCACCCGGAACCGCACCCCGGTGCCCGCAACGCCGTTGTAGAGGCCATGGACTGCCTTATCATCGGCGCCGGCCCGGCCGGCCTTACCGCGGCCATCTACCTCGCACGCTTCCGCCGCCGCGTCGTGGTGATGGACGGCGGCGCGAGCCGGGCGTCCTGGATCCCGGTTTCGCACAATATGCCGGGTTTCCCGGAGGGCGTCGGCGGCCCGGACCTGCTCGCCCGTATGCGCTCCCAGGCGCTGCAATACGGCGCGGAAATCCGTGCCGGCGAAGTCGAACACCTTCAAGCGCTGCCGGACGGCGGCTTCATCGCCACGGCCAACGGGCAGGACATGCGGGCGGAGCGCGTGCTGCTGGCGACCGGCGGCCTGGACGTCGAACCCGACCTGCCCGGCGTGCGCGACGCGGTCCGCCGCGGGCTGGTGCGCTATTGCCCGATCTGCGACGCCTTCGAGATCATCGGCCAGAACGTCGCGCTGATCGCCTCCGGCAAATGCCGGATCAAGGAGGCGCTGCTGCTGCGCGCGTACACGGCGCAGCTTTCGGTGATCACGCTCGGGCAGGCACTGCACATGTCCGGCGAGGAGCGTTCGCAACTGCTAGAAGCCGGCATCCGTATCCTGGAGGAGCCGATCGGCGAACTGTCGATGGAAGGCGACCGCATCGGCGCCTGGCACATGCAGGGCGGCGGCAAGCACAGGTTCGACACGGTCTACACCGCGCTGGGCGTGCGCGTCCGCTCCGGGCTCGCTACCGCTCTCGGCGCCGAGGCGGACGAGGACGGCGCCCTGATCGTCCGGGACCACCAGAAAACCAGCGTTCCGGGCCTGTACGCCGCGGGCGACGTGGTGCGCGGCCTGTCGCAGGTCAGCGTCGCCATCGGCCAGGCCGCGGTCGCGGCGACGGACATCAACGCCAGCCTGCCGTTTCCCCGCCCGCCGGGTTGATCCGGGATCTGCGCAATCTCGCGTGACCGCGCATCGCGGCACTCTGGTGTCACACTGGAATGATGGCGTTGGTTGCCGTATCGGCTATGATGCAGGCCCGTGACGCAAGCAGGCCACCGTCGACCTGGCGGAGTTCGGGTCCAACCCGCAAGCGCCATCAGCATCAGGCATGAGGTGACCATGAAAGTTGCGATCATCGGAGCCGGGTTGGGCGGACTTGCGACTGCAATCGCGCTCCGCAAACACGGCATCAGCGTTCAGGTCTATGAGCGGGCACGAGAACTCAGGGCCATCGGCGCCGGTTTGACCGTGGCTTCCAACGGCCTTACGGCGCTCGCTGCGATCGACCCCGGCATCGTTACGCGCCTGCTGGAACTGGGCAGCCAGAACCGCCACTTCCAGCTTCGGAAAGCCGGCGGAGAGCTGATTGCGGCCTTGCCAACCACCTACATGGCCCGGTACGGTCAGCCCGCGCTGAACGTTCTCTGGTCGAATCTGCAACAGACACTCGCCGGATTCCTGCCGCCCGACTCCATTCACCTCAGTCACCGCCTTATCACCATCGAGCGCGCAGCCGATCGGCCGGTGTTGCAATTCGATGGTCGCGAGCCGGTGACGGCAGATTTGGTCGTTGGCGCCGACGGCATCAATTCAGCCGTCAGGCAGGCGATCATCAACGACGGGCCGCCGCGTTACGCCGGGCGCATGTCATGGCGCGGCGTCATCCGCTACGAGCACCCGTCGCTGCGTCCCGATGAGGTCACGTTCTTCGCCGGCGACAGCAAGAATTTCGCGGTGTTCGATGTGGGCGGCGGACTCACGTTCTGGAGCGCCACGGTGCTGTGGCCCGATCCGACCGTTTCAGGCGATGCCGCCTCGGTCAAGGCCAGGGTTGCGGAGGCGTTTGCCGGTTGGGCCGCGCCCATTCCGGAGATGCTGGCGGCCATGCCGGCTGAGGACATCGTCGAGCGGCCGATCGAGGACCGGACTCCCGTTCCGCGATGGAGCAGCGGCCCGGTGACCCTGCTGGGCGATGCCGCGCATGCGATGGTGCCCTCCCTCGGACAAGGCGCCAATACGGCCTTCGAGGACGCCCGGGAACTATCGCAATCTCTTGCACACCAGCCGAATATAGCGGCGGCGCTTGCCCACTATGAGCAAATCCGTGTCCCGCGCACGCAAGTCATTCATGCCCGCAGTGCGGATCAGGGAAGTCGATACTATGAAGCCGACAATGAAATTTTCTCACGCGGCATTCTGGAAAGGGCAACCGCCGGCCAGCAGGAGTTTGAAGACTGGCTTTATGGCTATGCGCCGTAGGCGATGCGGCGTTGATCCGAATCGTCATGGCCCGGCTCGTCCGGGCCACCTCTCGCGGCTGCGTGCTGGCATAGGTGGCCCGGACAACAAGCCGGGCCATGACGAATGGGGGCATGCCCTGGCAATCACCTCTACGCGTTGATCGCGAGCAGCGAGGACGTGGTGGTAGTGTCGTAGCCGGACCCGTAAGCCCCGGCCGCGAACTGCTGCATGAACGTCTGCCATCCGTTGCTCGCCGACGCCGTCCCGCTGCTGCTGACGTCGCTGCCGCTGCTGGCCGAAACCGTCCCGCTATTGAGGATGTCGCTGCTGCCCGGCGGCGGCCCGGACGGCGGCGCCCCCCGGTCGTGATCGCCGTGCTCGCCCCGATGCGCTTCCAGCGTCGAGGCCAGGCTGCCGAGGTCGGTCGTAACCTGCTGGAGTTCCTGCGACAGCGTGCTGGCGGCGGTCCCGCTGTTGGCGATCGACGACGAAGCGGTGTCCGTGGCCGAGGCGCCCGACGTACCGCTGCTGCCGGAGGACGATGAGGTCCCCCCTAAGGTCGACAGCAGCGACTGTAGATCGGTCAGAAGCTGTGACATGCCGGACGTCCCGGTCGCCGAAATCGAGTCCGCATCCGTGGCGCCGCCGGTCTGCGAGGACGAACCGAACGCCATCAGCGCGAAGTTCGTGCCGTCCGCCAGCGGCGGCGATGTGTCGCCGGTGACCGCGCCATTGCCGGGCTCGGCCCACAGGGACGACGACGCGTATGCGGACGTTGCCCCGCTGGCCGGGCTTGATTGCGCGGCGGGCGACGCCTGATACGCAGCAAGCTGCGCCCAGCGCTCGTTTTGCCCGGTTATCGAACTCAACACGGTTCAATCTCCTCTATGTGAAATCACCGGTCCGTATTACGCACGTCTCGTGCCAGGATAAGCGATTGATCATGCTTTAGATTATGCGGGTATGGACGGCCATTCCTGCCGCTTTCCCCGCACCGCCCGGCAAGTTGTGCCGCCCGCCACGCCGCCTCGGTTGCCAGCCCGCCACCCCGACAGTAACGTCAAACCCGCGCAGCAAAAGGAAACCTGCATGGACATGACGGGCGAGCGGCGTATTCCCGCGCCACGGCAGACAGTATGGGAGGCGCTGAACGACCCGGAGGTGCTGAAGGCCAGCATCCCCGGCTGCGAGAGCCTGGAAAAGCTCGCCGACGACCAGTTGAAGGCGACCGCCGCGGTCAAGGTCGGGCCGATCTCCGCGCGGTTCTCGGGCAAGGTGCAGCTTTCGGACATCGACCCGCCGAACGGCTACCGCATCAGCGGTGAGGGCCAGGGCGGCGCCGCCGGCTTCGCCAAGGGCGGCGCCAATGTCGGACTGAAGGACGACGGCGCCGACACGCTGCTCAGCTACCAGGTCAACGCCCAGGTCGGCGGCAAGCTCGCCCAGCTCGGCGGGCGGCTGATCGACGCCAGCGCCAAGCAGATGGCGGATGCGTTCTTCGACCGCTTCAGCCAGCGGGTGCAGGCGCTGTCGCCGGCCGCCGCCGGCGAGACCGCGGCGGAACCCGTCCACGCCGGACTGACGCCGTCGCCGCCGATATCGATCTTCGCGCTGCTCCCTGAGGAGCCGTTCGGCCTGCCACTCGCGGCCTGGATCGGCGGCGGCGTATACGCGGTGCTCGTGCTCCTGGCGCTGTGGGCCTTGCGCTAGTGACGGCATTGCCCGCGACCGTTGCCGACACGGCTAACCTGTTGTCTTCAAATGGATATATCGCCGATCTGGAACTGGCGACGACGGTGCATTTGGCGCTGGCGATGCAGCGCCCGCTGTTCCTGGAAGGCGAACCCGGCACCGGCAAGACGGAGATCGCCAAGGTTCTGGCCGCCGGACTGAAGCGCCGGCTGGTGCGGCTGCAATGCTACGACGGCATGGATTTATCGGCCGCCGCCTACGAATGGGACCACGCGCGGCAGTTGATGGCGATCCGCCTTGCCGAGGCCGCCGGGCAAAGCGACCGCGATGAGATCAGCCGCGACATCTACACGCGGGAGTTCCTCCAGGCCCGGCCGCTGCTGTCCGCGATCGATCCCGACCTGCCGCCCGCGGTGCTGCTGATCGACGAACTGGACCGCGCGGATGAGCCGTTCGAGGCATTCCTGCTGGAACTGCTGGCGGATTTCCAGGTCACTGTGCCGGAGTATGGCACCGTGCGGGCGGCGACGCGTCCGGTGGTGGTGCTGACCTCCAACCGGACGCGGGAGGTGCATGACGCGATCCGCCGCCGGTGTTTGTATCACTGGGTCGATTACCCGAACGCGGCGCGGGAGCGGGCGATCCTGGCGATCAAAGCGCCCGGGGTGCCCGATCGGCTGGCGGAGCAGGTGGTCGGATTCGTCCAGCGGTTGCGCGGGGAGGAGTTGTTCAAGCTGCCCGGCGTGGCCGAGACCATCGACTGGGCGCAGGCGCTTTCTTACCTGGACAAGACGGAGTTGACCGCGGGGGACGTGGACGAAACGCTCGGTGTGCTGCTGAAGTATCAGGACGACATCGCCAAGGTGCGCGGGGCGGAGGCGGCTCGGCTGGTGACGGAGGTTGCGGCGGGGTGATGGCGCCGGTTAGGCGGATGGGACGCAGCCGAGGCTCGCAAGCGCCAACCGCAGCTTGCTTTCGAATGTCCGGAATGACGGGCATTGCCGCAATGCGCTGAGTGTCTGGCTCTGTGCGATCACGGTAAACAGTTGGGACCCGGAACGCCCTCGCCGGCGGCCGAGCACTTGGGTTGTCACTTCGTCGAGCGCGGCCTTGGGGTCCGATAGCGCTTCCGCCGCCGCGCCGTTCGCCGGGAGATTGATGCTTTCCGGGGTCCCTGAGTAGCCGAGTGCGGCGACAACCGCTTCGGGGTCCGCCAGGACCCACGCTTCGGTTTCTCGCCGGGGCGCGAGGATCACGCAACGCACGGGATCCCACGCACAGGCTTTCTGAGCGGCCTGGCAATACGCCGATGATCTCTCCGTAAGACGCTGCGCCTGGCTGCGTCCGCCCGTGTCGGCGTGGATAAAACAAAGGTGTATCTGAGCCTTGTTGTCGCAGATCTCGCGGGCTACGCGGTCAACGGCTCGACCGTTCTTGCCAAGCTGAACGACCGGTGTCGGGGCAATGATCACCTCTTGGACGGCCTCGGCCAGCGTGATCTCCTCCATGATACGCGGCAGCAGCACGTCATAGTACGAACGGTCGCTCGGGCCTTCATAGACGCCGGCCCAGGCCAGATAGATCATGCCTCGTTGCTCGGCCGGCGCAACAGGTTCTCCACGTCCTGGCGGGTCAGGTCTGTTTCCCAGTTGAATTCAGCCTGCCGGTGTTTCGCGTCGGGCGGCATCCTTCGCATGCGTGTCTTGACTTGCCGCGCTTTGCTGACGGGATCGACGACCTTGACCGAATCGGCCGCGACGATCTCGGCCGGTTCAAGTGCCGCCATCACCGCGGGTGAATGTGTATTGACCAATATCTGGAACATCCTGTCCTTGGCAAGCGTTTCCGCGTTAGGAACAGAGTCCCGAAGTAATGTCACCAATGTCGGAATCCGCCCTTCATGGATACCGTTTTCCGGTTCCTCGAAGCACAGAATACCGTGCCGCTGAGGATCATCGAGGATCGCCAGCAACGCGAGGAGTCTCAATGTTCCGTCGGAGATGACCCGTGCGCTGAAATGCAGATCATCCGCCGTCGCGATACCGAAGGAGTATTCCCTCACGGCCGGATTGTCCGCGATCTCGACCCGGTGAACCGAGGGAATCAATGTTGCAAGGTCCATGGAGATGTCGCCGATGACACCCTCTGACCGGGACTCGGTTCTGGTCTCATCCCGCAGGCGCGCCAAAACCGCGGCGAGGTTTGAGGCATCAGGCCTGAGTATTCTCTCTTCGAACCTGTTATTCGGCCGGCGGGCGGCCTGTGGATTGATTTCCAGGAAGCGCGTCGAAGCGAGCATATCCCGTAGTGCATAAAGGTGCGGAAACTCAGCCGTCGTCAACGTCGACAACGCCGTTGTCGATGCTTCGGCGGCGGGAAGCCTGCGGCCCATGCCTCGTTTGGGACCGCCCTTCTCAGACGGGCCGTCCTGACGCACAACAAAAGCCGTGGCGATACCGTGTTCATCCTCCTCCGTCTCGACAAAAGGCGTTCTGCGGTCCCCGTAGGTAAGTGTTTTGAAAACCGGCTCGTCATCCCGTTTCTTGATAGCTACGCACCTCTCGCGGGTGACAAAGGTCCCGCGGGGCTGGCGGTTTTCACCATGCTGCATCTTGAGAGACAGCTCATAGCGCAGGCGTTGAGACTTTACTTCGTATTTCAGGCCGAACGCGTCGCGACCTTCCCGGTCCAGGGCAGCCTCGATCGCGAAGTGCATTTCGGAGCAGGGGCCTGAACCCGTGAGTCTGAACAGCTCCTCCGGCTCACCGCGCAGGCCCTGCATCGCCATACGGATGTTGTGCAGGGAGAGCAGCGACAAAAATTTCAGAGCGTCGAACAGATTGGATTTGCCGCTGGCGTTCGGCCCGACGATCGCTGAAAAGGGTTGCAGATCGAGCTTGAAGTTCTCGAACGTCTTGAAGCCGTCAATCTCTATGCGAGTCAGCATATTATATTGTTATCGTGATCAGCCGACCGGAGCAACAGCATGTGCCGCTCCGGCCGTTACGTCGACAGGCCGCGCCGCGACCTTATGCCGCGCGAGATCGCCCGGGTTCACGCCCGCCCCACCAACCTACTTGCCGATGCGAATCTCCACCCGCCGTGCCTCTTGCGGCGGACCGGCGAACTCCACCGACCCGGAACCAATCCGGCGAATCGCGTTCGGAGCAACCCCCTCCGCCGGATCGCTTATCCTCCGCTTCGCCTCGCCCACAGCCTTCAAAGCCTCCGCGGAGTCAACTGTCGGACCGGCGGGCGAACTCCTGCAATGCAGACGCTGTATGTTGAAGGGTCGGGTCGCGTCCATGGTATGCCGGAACGAGGCCACGAGCGTCTTCGATCACGGCATAGACGTCGAGAAGACGCCGAAACCGCAGTTCGATGTTCATGCTGCGCTCGTGCCACTCGGCGCCGATGCCACCGTTCTGGAGCGGAAGCACCAGAGGTGTCGGCAAGCCAGGGGATGATATCAAAGGAAGCAAAGACCTGACCGCATCGCCGAGTATCTCCTGATCAATCGGATCGGCGTCGTCTTCGGCAACCATTGCCCCGGAAAGTTTGACCGCCTCGGCCACCGCTGCATGGAAAGACTCGGCGGCGTCGTCTGCCAGGGCCGCCAAGTCAGATCCAGGGCCCGCCACGTCCTTTGACGCCGAAAGTCTGCCGGGCTCCGGAACGAGGGATGGTCGGGTCATTCCACGGCTGCCTTGATCAGTTACTACGAATTTTCGATGTACCTCGCCGCACCGGCCGGCGGGTAATGCCTGCGACGGTTCGCATTCTAGCCAATATAGCGTGTCGCGGCTCCCAATGCCACGAAGTTCGGCGCCCGTCCGGCCGTGCCGATGCACATTGTCTCGGCCACCGCCGGCTGGCTGGGCCGCCTCCCGTTGCGGCCCCTCGACCCGCCCCGCCAACCTACTTGCCGACGCGAATCTCCACCCGCCTTGCCTCCTGCGACGAACCGGCAAACTCAACCGACCCGGTGCCGACCTGGCGGATCGCGCCCGGTGCGACACCAGCCGCCGTCAGGCCATCCGCCACCACCTGGGCACGCAGTTCCGACAACAGCACATTGGCCTTCTTGCTGCCGGTCGGATCGGCGAAGCCGACGACGCGCACATTCCTGGCATGGTGCGACTTGACCCAGTCAGCCGCCTTGGCGATGACGTCCTGCGCCTGATCGTCGATCGCCGCGGACCAGAGCTGAAAGAAGATAACAAACGACGGTTGCTGCGCCCGGGCTGCCGGCGAGCCCAAAACCAGTCCAGCGACCACAACGAGGGAAGCGATCAGACGCATAGGAATAATCCCGAAGTTCAACGACAGGCTTTTGCCGGTACGAGCGAAGCGCCGTCAACGGAGGATGCCGACTCCGGCGCAACACCCTGGCACATGCGCCAACCCGTTCCCCCGCCACGCGTCTTGCAATCCCCGCGCTTTTCCGCCATATCCCCGCCCGCCGGCAGCGGGAACCCTCCCGTCTGCCGGTAATTCACACGCGGGGAACCTTTTCCGGCCAGTCATGGCTCGGGTCCGGTGCCACATCGGCAACCCCCGCGGAGGTTGCAACCGGACTGACAGGAAAGATCCACGCAGATGGCGATCCCCGAATTCACCCTCCGCCAGCTTCTCGAAGCCGGCGTCCATTTCGGCCACCACACCCGCCGCTGGAACCCGCGCATGGCGCCGTTCCTGTATGGCACCCGCAACCAGGTCCACATCATCGACCTGCAGCAGACCGTGCCGATGCTGGACCGCGCGCTGCGCGCCGTGCGCGATGTCACCGCCGCCGGCGGCCGCGTGCTGTTCGTCGGCACCAAGCGCGCCGCGGCGGAACACGTCGCCGATGCAGCCAAGCGCTGCGGCCAGTACTACATCAATCACCGCTGGCTCGGCGGCACGCTGACCAACTGGAAGACCATCACCGGTTCGATCAAGCGCCTGCGCCAGATCGAGGACCTCGTCGCCGGCGACACCCAGGGCCTGACCAAGAAAGAAGTCCTGGACATCACCCGCGACAAGGAGAAGCTCGACCGCGCCCTCGGCGGCATCAAGGACATGGGCGGCCTGCCGGACATCCTGTTCGTGATCGACACCAACAAGGAGAAGCTGGCGGTCGAGGAAGCCAACAAGCTCCACATCCCGGTCGTCGCGGTGCTCGACAGCAACTCCGACCCGTCCGGCGTGACCTTCCCGATCCCCGGCAACGATGACGCGATCCGCGCCATCACGCTGTACTGCGACCTGATCGCCGGCGCGGTGCTGGACGGCATCAGCGCCGAGATGGCCACCACCGGCATCGATATCGGCGCCCGCGAGGAGCTGCCGCCCGAAGGCATCGACCTCGAAGCCGAGACAGCGACCGCCTGAGCTACAACTTCGACCGGAGATAAAGACATGGCCGCGATCACCGCCGCCCTGGTGAAAGACCTGCGCGAGAAGACCGGCGCAGGCATGATGGACTGCAAGAAGGCGCTGACCGAAAACGATGGCGACATCGAACAGGCCGTCGACTGGCTGCGCAAGAAGGGCCTCGCCGCCGCCGCCAAGAAGTCCGGCCGCATCGCCGCCGAGGGCCTCGTCGGCGTCGCCTCCGCCCCGCTGAAGGCGGCGGTGGTGGAGGTCAACGCCGAAACCGACTTCGTCGCCCGCAATGAGACGTTCCAGGACTTCGTCGCCAAGGTGGCGCAGATCGCGCTGAGCGTCGGCGGCGACCTGGACGCGATCAACGCAGCACCCTTCCCGGACGAGAGCCGCACCGTGGCCGAACAGTTGACGCATCTGGTCGCCACGATCGGGGAGAACATGACCATCCGCCGCGCCGCGGTGCTGTCGGTGACCGAAGGCGTCGTCGCCACCTATGTGCACCAGCCGCTGAAGCCGGGCCTCGGCAAAATCGGCGTCCTCGCGGCCGTCCAGGCGCCCGGCGAACTCGAAGCCATCGAACTTCTCGGCCGCCAGGTCGGCATGCACGTCGCCGCCGCCAAGCCGGAGGCGCTGGACATCGATGCCGTCGATCCGGCGGCGCTGGAGCGTGAGCGCGCGATCCTGGTCGATCAGGCCCGCCAGTCCGGCAAGCCCGACGCCATCATCGAGAAGATGGTCGAAGGCCGCATCCGGAAGTACTACGAGGAAGTGGTGCTGCTGGAGCAGGTCTGGGTGCATGACGGCGAAAGCCGCGTCCGCGCGGTCGCCAAGAAGGCGGGAGTCACGCTGACTGGCTTTGTCCGCTATGCGCTCGGCGAGGGCATCGAGAAGCCGAAAGACGATTTCGCCGCCGAAGTGGCCGCGACGGCGGGAGTCTGAACACGGGCTGTTGGACAGGCCCTGCTTGTTCGGTGCGGGCACTGTCATTAATATCTCATCGACAGAATCGTGGCCGCCGCGCGGCCGCGATTCGCCGCCCTGGTCAGCGAAGCAACCGACCCAAGAAGCAGCGGCCCGCGATCAAGGCCGTTGCCAACGTGCATACCTTCATCAACCGGCCCGGGAGAGTCGCATGACACAGCCCGCTGTTTACAAGCGCGTGTTGCTGAAACTCTCGGGCGAGGCATTGATGGGCCAGCGGGAGTATGGCCTTGATGGCGGCATGGTCAGCGCGATCGCCAACGATATCAAGGACGTCGTGGCGATGGGCGTCGAGGTGTCCGTGGTCATCGGCGGCGGCAACATCTTCCGCGGCGTCTCCGGCGCCGCCTCCGGGATGGACCGCGCCCAGGCCGACTATATGGGCATGCTGGCGACGGTGATGAACGCCCTCGCCGTGCAATCCGCGCTGGAAAAGCGCGACGTGCCGACGCGCGTGCAGTCCGCCATTCCGATGTCAACCGTCTGCGAACCCTATATCCGCCGCCGGGCGCAACGGCACATGGAGAAGGGCAGGGTGGTGATCTTCGCCGCCGGCACCGGCAATCCTTTCTTTACCACCGATACCGCCGCCGCTTTGCGGGCCGCGGAAATGAGCTGCGACGCCCTGCTGAAGGGCACGCAGGTGGACGGCGTGTATTCGGCCGATCCCCGCAAGGTGGAGAACACCACGCGATACGATCGCCTCACATATCTGGATGTGCTGGCCAATGATCTCGGCGTCATGGACGCCGCGGCGATCAGCCTGGCGCGGGAAAACCATCTCCCGATCATCGTATTCAATATCCACGCCCCCGGCGCATTTGCGCAGGTCATGCGGGGTGAGGGTAAGTTCACCCGGATTATCGAGACTTAAGGCAGTTGGGAGGGATCGCCGATGACCACCACCGCGGACCTGAACAGTTTAAAGCAGGACCTTGGCCGCCGCATGGACGGCGCACTGGAGACGCTGCGGCGTGAATTTGCCGGTCTGCGCACCGGCCGGGCGCATGTCGCCCTGCTGGAGCCGATCAGGGTGCTCGCCTACGGCACCGAAATGCCGCTCAATCAGGTCGGCACCATCGGCACGCCGGAACCGCGCATGCTGACCGTGCAGGTCTGGGACAAGACCATGACCTCGGTCGTCGAGAAGGCGATCCGCGATTCCGGATTGGGGCTCAATCCGTCCAGCGACGGTTTGCTGGTCCGCGTGCCGATTCCGCAACTCACCACGGAACGCCGTAACGAACTGGCCAAGATGGCGGCGAAATACGCCGAGGGCGCCAAGATCGCGGTGCGGGCCGTCCGCCGCGACGGCATGGAGCAGATCAAGGCGCACGAAAAGAAGCACGATATCGGCGAGGACCTGGCGAAGAACTGGGCCGAAGAGGTGCAGAAACTCACCGACCAGTTCATTAAAAAGGTGGACGAAGCGCTCGCGGACAAGGAAAAGGACATACGGCAGGTCTAACGCAAATTAGGGCACCCGATGCCTGTTATCACCAAGCGGGTCATCGACACGTATGGCCAGCCTTCAGCCCTTGTGACACCAGGCGTCAGTGCCCGGGGAGTCGTCGTTCCGGCCGGCGTTAGCCAAAACGCGGCCGGTTTGGCTGTTGCCGAGGCCGATGGGCTGCTGCCCACGCATGTCGCAATCATTATGGATGGCAACGGACGCTGGGCGAAGTCCCGCGGCCTGCCCCGGGTTGCCGGACATCGGGAAGGCGCCAAGGCGGTCCGCCGCACGATCGAGGCGGCGATCCGCGCGGAGGTGTCCTGGCTGACAATTTATGCCTTCAGCAGCGAGAACTGGCGCCGCCCGCCGGGTGAAATCCTCGACCTGACCGGCCTGCTGCGGCGCTATCTGAAAAGCGAGATCGCCGAACTGAAGAAAGGCGGCGTCCGGCTGCGCTTCATCGGCGACCGGTCACGCTTCGACCCCGATATCCAGGCCGATCTGGCGGCGGCTGAGAGCGAGACCAAGGGCAACAGCACGCTGAACCTGACGGTCGCGTTGTCCTATGGCGCGCGTGCGGAAATTGCCGCCGCCGCCCGCGCCGCCGCCGCCGCGATCCGTTCCGGACGCCTGGATGCGGACGATCTGGGGGAAGACGTTTTCCAGAGTTTTCTCGCCACCGCCGGCATGCCGGACCCGGATCTGATCATCCGCACCTCCGGCGAACAGCGGCTGTCCAACTTCCTGCTTTGGCAGGGAGCCTACGCGGAGCTGGTTTTTCTCGACGTTCTCTGGCCCGACTTCGATGAGACGCATTTCACCGCCGCGCTGGCGGAGTTTTCGCGCCGCGATCGGCGGTTTGGCACCAGCAGGGGTTGAGCTTACGTCCAACACATCAATAAAGAGGCCGACAATGCCCGATTTCGCCGCCCCGATGGAGATAAAGACTGTGCCCATCTCAGCCAAGGCGCTCCGATCGGCGCGCTGGGGCGACCTTCGGCTGCGGATTGCGTCCGCGGCGGTCCTGGGACCTCTGGCCCTGGCGTGCATCTGGTTCGGCGGCCTTGCGTTCGCCTCGCTGGTCGCGGTGATTGCCGCCGGCATGGCCTTCGAGTGGCTGCAGCTTTGCGAGCAGCGGGTGAGCCCGGGCGCGGCACTGGCTTTCGCCGCGTTGCCAGCGGCCGTTGTGCTGACCGCATTCGGCGCCGCGGGCGGCGCGCTGCTGTTGCTGGCGGTCGCGACCGTCGCTTTGGCCGTCCGGTCGCGCGGCATCGGCTTCGACAGGCCGGTGGCGTTCGGCATTCCCTATCTCGGCATCGGGTCGGTTGCCCTGGTCTGGCTGCGCCAGATCCCGGCGACCGGCCGCAGCGATGTCATCGTGCTGCTGCTGCTGGTCTGGGCCAGCGATATCGGCGCCTACCTGCTCGGCCGTGCCATCGGCGGCCCGAAGCTCGCCCCGTCCATTTCGCCCGGCAAGACCTGGTCCGGTGCCATCGGCGGGTTGGGTGCGGCCGTGGCGGTTGGCTTCATCGCCTCGGCGACCCTCAGCCACGGGCTGTCACCCGTACGGGCGGTGTGCTTTGCCGCGCTGATCAGCGTCGTCAGCCAGGCCGGCGACCTGTTCGAGAGCCAACTGAAGCGGCATTTCGGCGTCAAGGATTCCGGCTGGCTCGTCCCCGGCCATGGCGGCCTGCTGGATCGTCTGGATGCGCTGCTGTTTGCCGCCCCGGTTGCGGGGGTACTGGCGCTGATCCTCGGACGTGGGGTAATCATCTGGCAATGAGCCCTTCATCGCCCTCCCTCGCTCGTCCCGAGGCGCCCCGCACCATTACGGTCCTTGGCAGTACCGGCAGCATCGGTACCCAGACAATCGAGCTGCTGGAGGCCGAACCCGATCGGTTCAAGGTACGCGCCCTGGTGGCGGGCCGGAAGGCAGGGCTGCTGGCGCAGCAGGCGATCGCTCTGCGCGCCGAGGTCGCCGTGGTCGCCGATACCGCTGCTTATGCCGAATTGCGCGATGCGGTCGCCGGCACCGGCATCGAAGCCGCTGCCGGGACGGATGCGGTGGTCCACGCCGCCGCGTTGGAAGCCGATTGGACGATGGCGGCGATCACCGGAGCGGCCGGCCTCGCCTCCACCCTGGCGGCGATCAAGCGTGGCGCCTCCGTTGGACTTGCCAATAAGGAAGCGCTGGTATGCGCGGGCGACGTCATGCTCCGCGCGGTGAAGGAAGCCGGGGCGACCCTGCTGCCGGTGGATTCCGAACACAACGCCATCTTCCAGTCGATGGCCGACGGCAACCGCGGCGCCGTGGAGAAAATCATTCTGACCGCCTCGGGCGGTCCGTTCCGCACCTCCAGCCTGGAGCAGATGGCCCGGGTGACGCCGGAAGCGGCGCTGCGCCATCCTGTCTGGTCGATGGGTGCGAAGATCAGCATCGATTCCGCGACGATGATGAACAAGGGGCTGGAGGTGATCGAGGCCGCCCGTCTGTTCAATCTCGATGAGTCCCTGATCGAGGTGCTGATCCATCCGCAGTCGGTGATCCACGGCCTGGTCTACTACCAGGACGGCTCGGTCCTGGCGCAGCTCGGCTCCCCCGACATGCGCATTCCGATCGCGCACACCCTGGCATGGCCGCGCCGCATGGCGACCGCATCGCGCCGTCTTGATCTGGCCGCTGTCAGCCGGCTGGAGTTTTCAGCGCCCGACCTCGAACGCTTCCCTGCGTTGCGGCTGGCGCGCGAGGCATTGCAGGCGGGCGGCGGAACTCCCACCATTCTGAACGCGGCGAACGAGATTGCCGTCGAAGCATTCCTGCAAGGGCGGATTGGCTTCCTGGATATCGCCGGCACGGTTGGCCGTGTTCTGGAACAGCTCGGGACACCGAAAGCTGATTCGCTGGATGACGTGATCATGCTGGATGATCTGGCCCGCCGGACTGCCCGTGGCCTGATGCCCGCCCGGGCTGCATAACCCACTTGCTCTCGATCGGATGCCAATCAGCGTGCTGACCATTATTCCCGATTTCGTTCGCAGTGCCGGAGCGTTCATTGTCGTTCTCGGCGTGCTCGTGTTCGTCCACGAATTCGGGCACTACCTTGCGGCGCGGTGGCGCGGCGTCCGGGTGGAGGTCTTCTCCATCGGCTTCGGCCGATCGATCAAGTCCTGGACCGACAAGTCCGGGACGGTGTGGAAGGTTGCCTGGATTCCGCTCGGCGGCTACGTGAAACTGCATGGGCAGGAGCGTCCGCAGGATGTCTCCGACGAAGTGCGGGCATCGTGGGTCCGTGGCCAGACGTTCCACGACAAATCGGTGTTGTCCCGCGCGATTGTCGTAGCAGCGGGGCCGATTGCGAATTTCCTACTGGCGATGGTCTTGTTCGCCGCGCTTTACATTTTCGTCGGCCAGCCGGTCACCTTGCCGGTGATCGCGGCCGTGGTGCCTGACGGGGCCGCGGCGCGTGCCGGCCTGATGGCGAACGACCGGGTCATCGCCATCGGCAATGAGCCGACCAACACGTTCGAGGATCTGCAGCGGATCGTCACCTCTCACCCTGGCCAGACCCTCTCGATGACGATCCGGCGGGACGGCGCCGATCGGCGGATCGATGTGACGACCGAGTCGCGGGCGTCGGGGATCAACCAGGTTGGATTGCTGGGTGTTCGCGGCGGCGTGACGGAATACCGGCATATCAGCCTGCCGGGGGCGCTCTGGGGCGGTGTGTGGCAAACCTGGGTGATCACCAGCGAAACCTTCAAGGGTGTCGCCCAGATGATCAGCGGCACGCGCGGGACGGAGGAACTCGGTGGGCCGTTGCGTATCGCCCAGCTTTCCGGACAGGTCGCGCAGCTTGGGGTTGCCAGCCTGGTTTCGTTCATTGCGATGCTTTCGGTGAACCTCGGGCTTATCAACCTGTTCCCGATCCCGGTATTGGATGGTGGCCACCTGCTGTTCTACCTCGCGGAGGCTTTGCGCGGACGGCCGCTGCCGCCGCGCGCCCAGGAATACGGGTTTCGGGCCGGGCTCGCGGTTCTGGCCTTCCTGTTCGTTTTCGCGACCTGGAACGACCTGACGCATCTCGGTCTGTTCCGCTGGGTGGCGGGTCTGGTCGGCTGACGTAACACCAGCCTTTGCGGCCATTTGTCGTGGCCGGCTTGGCCCCATAACGGGCAGCGAGAGAAGAGTTTGGCCGGAGCGTCGTTCTCTCATCTTCATGGCACGGCTCGTCCGGTCCACCTATTCCAGCACAGTGCCGGGATAGGTGGCCCGATCAAGCCGGGGCACGGCCGGATTGCGGAAATCGCCTCCGCTGCCCCGTGGCAAGGCGTCACCCCGTAACATAGGCGGCACGATCTGCCCGCGAACCGTAACGCCGAAGCCACTACCGGCCGTATTCCCCGAGTCGCTGCGTCGAGTCGGCGGCGGAAGCGCCGAGTTTTCTCCGTCCCGCCTCCGCACCGAAAAAAATCATCCTTAAATCAAGTACTTACATAAACTTCGACGCGTCGCGCGTTTGCGAGAGCAGCTACTAGCATCGGTGGCAAGCCGTCGCTATGGTGCGCCGCGTTCGCGTCGCGCCACCCGCTGAAAACAGCTTCAGCCCGTGCGTGCCATTGGGGGGCCAGCCTGTTGTTGATGTTCCGTCGTGCTGCGCGGTGTTTCGCCGCCTGCCTGATGCCGTTGCTGGTCGTTGCAAGCGCCTTCGCCCAAAGCCCGTCGCCAGCAGGATCAAGGCCGGTTCGCCACACTCCCGCGCGGTCCGCGCCGGCCACGCCGGGCGGTGTGATCGAATCGATCACGGTCGAGGGCAACCAGCGGATCGAGCAGGGAACCATACTGTCCTACCTGCTGGTTCAGCCCGGGGATCGATTCGACCCCGATCGGCTGGACCGCAGCCTGAAGACCCTCTACGCTACCGGACTGTTCGAGGACGTCCGCCTGAACCGCTCGGGCAACACGCTGATCGTGCACGTGGTGGAAAACCCGATCGTCAATCGCGTCGCGTTCGAGGGCAACCACAAGCTCAGCGACGATCAGCTCAAAACCGCCATTCAATTGCGTCCCCGCGCCGTCTTCACCCCCACCCTGGCCGAAGCCGATCGGCAGCTGATTTTGGATATGTATGCCAAGAAGGGGTATTACGACGCCACGGTCGACCCGAAGATCATCCACCAGGACCAGAACCGCGTGGACGTGGTGTTCCAGATCAACGACGGCTCCGCCACGCTGATCAGCAAGATCGTTATCAACGGCAACAAGGCGTTCAGCGAAAGCCGCCTGGCCGAGGTCATCAACAGCCGCGAATCCCGCTGGTGGCGCTTCCTGTCCACCGCGGATCAATACGAGCCCGAGCGTCTCGCCTATGATCGCGAGCTGCTGCGCCGGTTCTACCTGAAAAACGGCTACGCCGACATCCAGATTGTCGATGCCAGCGCCGAGTTGTCACCCGACCGCAAGGGCTTCTTCCTGTCCTTCACGGTCAACGAGGGCGAGCGTTACAAAGTCGGCAAGGTCACCATCAATTCGACCCTGCGCAATCTCAGCGGCTCGGACCTTCAGCCGGTGCTGCAATTGCATGAAGGCGACTGGTACGATGGCGATGCCGTCGGCCGCACCGCCGACCTGATCGAGGAGACGGTGCACAACCGGGGCTATGCGTTCGTTGAGGTGAAGCCGCGGGTCAACAAAGACCCCGTCAAACACATCATCGATCTGATGTTCGACGTCGGCGAGGGGCCGCGGGTCTATGTCGAGCGCATCGACATCGTCGGCAACACCCGTACCCAGGACAAGGTGATCCGCCGTGAGTTCCGCCTGGCCGAAGGCGATCCGTACAGCTCCGAGGCGGTCCGCCAGACGAAGACCCGCCTGACCGATCTCGGGTACTTCCAGTCGGTGGACATCGCGACAAACCCGGGCTCGTCGCCGGACAAGGCGATCCTGACGACGAATATCGCAGAAAAGGCGACCGGCGAACTCAGCTTCGGCGGCGGCTACTCGACTGACGCGGGCGCGCTCGTCGATATCGGCCTTGCGGAGCGCAACCTCGTCGGCACGGGTATCAACGCCAGCATCAACGGCGTGCTTGCGCAGCGGCGCAGTTCGATCAACGCGTCGGTAACCGATCCGTACTTCCTCGACCGCAACCTGGTCTCCGGCGTGGATGTGTTCTACATCCAGACGAATTATCTTGGCACCGAGCCGTACGACGAAAGCCGCGCCGGCTTCGCGCTTCGCCTCGGCTACGACTTCAACGAGCACCTGCGGCAAACCTGGAGCTATTCGCTCGTCAATCGTGACGTTTACAACGTCGCCGCGGGCGCCAGCCCGTACATCGTCAACGAAGCCGGCTGGACCCTGCTGTCGCAGGTCAGCCAGGTGATCACCCTGGATTACCGCGACAGCCGTATCCAGCCGCATTCAGGTTATATCCTCGAGCTCGGCAACGACTACGCCGGTCTCGGCGGCGACGTTGACTTCATTCGCACCAACGTCAATGCCGCCTACTACATCCCGCTCGAGAAGCAGTTGGGCAACCCGGACTGGGGCATCAAGTTCGGCGGCAGTTTCGGCTACCTTGATCTTCTGCCGGGCGGCCGCGAGGAAATCATCGACCGATTCTTCCTCGGCGGCGACAATCTGCGGGGCTTCCAGACCGGCGGCGCCGGACCGCACGACAAAACCTCGGGCGATCCCGTCGGCGGCCGCCTGCTCTGGACGCAGACTTCGGAACTGCGCTTTCCGCTGCCCGTTTCCCCCGATCTGGGCTTGAGCGGACGGACCTTCGTCGACGTCGGCGGCCTGACCCAGGCATCGTTCCAGAATGGCGGCGGCTGCGTGACCACGTTCGGCGTAAGATGTATCATCGAGCAATCGGCTACCCCCCGCGTGGGCGCAGGTGTGGGCATCTCCTGGCGCACGGCGTTTGGCCTGATAAATGTTGACCTGACGCCGTTTGTGTACAAACAGCCAGGCGACCAGACACAAATCTTCCGATTTGGCTTCGGCACGAGGTTCTAGTGAACAATCGACGTATCCTTGCTTCCAGTGCGGCAATCGCTGTGGCACTGCTTCTGCAACCCGCGCCGGGCAATGCCCAACAGGCGCCCGGCGGCGAGTGGTTCGTGCCCGGCCAGGCGCGTCCCGCCGGGCCCGCACCGGCCGCCCGGCCCAACCCGGCCCCCCGGGCACAAGCCCCCGCGCTGGCCCAGGGCGCGCTGCCCCTGCCGGGTGATGCCGGCGCCGAACCGGGCGCCGCGCCCCAGCTCCAGGTGAAGCTCCCGCCCGCGCCCGAAATTCCGCCGGTTCCCAAGGGCCCGGCGACACCGGCCGCGATCGTCGGCATTCTTTCCGTGCCCGACGTCCTGCGCGTTTCCACCGCCTATCAGGCGGCCTACAAGGAGCTGAACGCGCGCGCCCAGAAGCTGAATGAGGACGCCCAGAAGGAGCAGACCGCGTTGCGGGAACTGGGCCAGAACTTTGCCAATGAGCGGGCCAAGCTGCCGCCGGAAAAGATCCGCGACAAGGAGCGCGAGATCACCGATCGCGCCACCGAGGCGCAGCGCAAGTTCGGCGAGCGCAACCGCATCATCCAGGAAGCCGGCCAATACGTAATGGCGCAGGTCAATCGGACGATGGAGCAGGTCGCCCAGCAGGTGGCGTTGTCGCGCGGCATCAATCTGGTGCTCAACCGCGCTCAGATCCTCGGCACGACAGCGGATTTCGACCTGACGCCGGCGGTTGCCGACGTGCTGAACAAGGCGCTTCCGTCCGTCGTGGTGCCCCCCGACGGCGTTTCGCCGCTGGCGATGGCGCCCCCGGCCGGGGCGGCCGCCCCCGAGGCGCCTGCCGCCGCAGCGGCGCCCGCCGCCACCGCGGCGGCTGCCAAGCCGCAGAAGAAATAGACCATGCTGCCCGGCGAGGACCGCTCGGCACTGGCGGGCGATCCCCGCTTCTTTTCGCGCGCCGGTCCGCATAGCTTGGCGGCGGTCGTCGATGCGGCCGAGGCCGAGGCTCCGCCGCGCCGCCTGATGCTGCACCGCGTCGCGCCGCTGGCAACCGCGACGGCGGAGGACGTGAGCTTTTGCCTGAACAACCGCAGATATCGGGCCGATCTCGGGGTCACTCAGGCGGCGGCGGTGATCGTTCATCCGGACATGCGCGATGCGGTGCCGGAGACCGCGGTGGCGATCGTCGCAGACGATCCGCTCGTGGCCTGGTCCAAAGTGGCGGCGCTGTTCCATCCGCTGCCGCCACCGGTTCCCGGCATCCACCCCTCCGCCGTCGTTGCCGCCTCGGCGCGCATCGACCCGACGGCGGAGATCGGACCGCTGGCGGTTATCGGCGAGAACGCGGTCATCGGCGCCCGCGGACGCATCGGCCCCCTTGTGGTCGTCGGCGACGGCGTGGTCACAGGCCGTGACTTCCGCATCGGCTCGCACGCATCCGTCTCGCACGCGCTGATCGGAGACCGCGTCTACATTTATCCGGGCGCGCGCATCGGACAGGACGGGTTCGGTTTTGCGATCACGCCGGAAGGCTTTCACTCCGTGCCGCAGCTTGGCCGCGTGGTGATCGGCAACGACGTGGAAGTGGGCGCCAACTCGACCATCGACCGCGGCACTCTGGATGACACGGTCATCGGCGCCGGCACCCGGATCGACAACCTCGTGCAAATCGGACACAATGTTCGCATCGGCCGGGCTTGTGTTCTCTGTGGCCAGGCAGGCATTTCGGGTTCGACTGTGCTGGAGGATCAGGTTGTTGTGGCCGGCCAGGCTGGCCTTGCCGACCATCTCCGTATCGGCGCGGGATCGCGCATCGGCGCCCAGTCCGGCGTGATGGCGGACCTGCCGCCCCGGTCGGAGGTCGCCGGCGCGCCGGCCCAGCCGGTCAAGGCCTTGTTCAAGGAAATCGCCGCGATTCGGCGCTGGGTCCGGACGGGCGGCCCGAAAGCCGGCGGCAAAAATCAACCAAACCCGGATGTGGATTGACCATCATGGACACGCCTGCAGAGCCAACCTCCGGATCAGCGCCCGCCGCAGAGGCCCGGACGGTGGAACTGATCGATATCCAGCGCATCATGCACGATATCCCGCATCGCTATCCGTTCCTGATGCTGGATCGCGTGGTCGATGTGGTGCTGAACACCTCGGCTGTCGGGGTGAAGAACGTCTCGGTGAACGAGCCCTTCTTCGCCGGGCATTTCCCTAACCATCCGGTCATGCCGGGGGTGCTGATCATCGAGAGCATGGCGCAGACCGCCGGGGTGCTGGTGGTCGAGACGCTGGGCGGCGATGCCGCCGGCCGGGTGGTCTATTTCATGTCGATCGAGAATGCTAAGTTCCGCCGCCCCGTGGTGCCGGGCGATCAGTTGCGCGTTCACGTGGTGAAGGAACGCAACCGCGGCAATGTCTGGAAGTTCCACGGGGAGGCGAAGGTCGATGGCGTGGTCGTCGCCGAAGCGACTTACGCCGCGATGATCATGGAGCGCGCCGCGCCGGTGTAAATTCGTCTCCCGTCATGGCCCGGCTTGTCCGGGCCACCCGTAGCGGCACGTGCCACGACAGGTGGCCCGGACAAGCCGGGCCATGACGCGTGGGGAAGCCGGGCACCGCGCACGCTGCCTTAGTAACGCCAAAATATTAGATGAAACAGAGCGTTACAGCCAGCAGCCGGATACATCGGGCAACAATGATTGAATTGGTGATGAAAGCCAACGGTCCATACTCCAGCCTGGATTCGATTCTGGCCTCTGCCGTCTAGGAATGGAAAACGCATGGATTCGATCATTCAACGCGACCGCCGCACCGACGCTCGCGTCAGCATTCACCCGTCCTCGATCGTCGAGCACGGCGCTGAACTCGGCGCCGGGGTGCAAATCGGCCCGTTCTGCACCGTAGGCCCGAACGTGGTGATCGAAGCCGGCGCCAAGCTGGTGTCCCATGTCGTCGTCGAGGGTCACACCTGCATCGGCGAAGGCGCCCAATTGTTCCCGTTTTGCACCGTCGGCCTCGCGCCGCAGGACTTCAAATACAAAGGCGAACCGACCCGTTGCGAGATCGGCGCCCGCACACTGGTGCGCGAGCACTGCACGATCCACCGCGGCACGGCCACCGGCGTCGGGACCACGCGAGTCGGCACCGACTGCATGCTGATGGCGGTCGTGCACGTCGCGCATGACTGCCAGCTCGGCAATCACGTCATCGTCGCCAACAATGCCGTGATGGGCGGCCATGTCAGCATCGCGGACCACGCGGTCATCGGCGGTGCGGCGGCGATCCATCAATTCGTGCGCATCGGCCGCGCCGCAATGATCGGCGGCGTTTCCGGAGTCGAGGCGGACGTCATCCCGTTCGGCAGCGTCATCGGCAACCGCGCCCGGCTCGCCGGCCTGAACATCATCGGCCTGAAGCGGCGCGGCTTCGACAAGGCGGCGATCCACCGCCTGCACATCGCGTTCCGCGCCCTCTACAGCAAGGAAGGCGTGTTCGCGCAGCGCCTGACCGACATGCGCGCTCGCTTCGGCGATGACGAACTGGTTGCTGAAGTGCTTGCGTTCATCGACGCGCCCAGCCATCGTGGGCTGATCCGCTCCGAATAATCGCACCCGTTCCCTCCTGCGATTCCCTTTCTGAGAAATCTCGGGAGACTATCATGACAGACTCGCTCGCCACCGCCACGCGGGTGGCGGACCCCGGCATTCGCGCGCTCTACCGGCTGGAAAACCGCTGGCAGGCTTGGCTCGATGTGGAGGTCGCACTGGCTCGGGCGCAGGCCGAGCTCGGGATCATCCCGGACGTTGCCGCGGAAGCCATCGCCCGGGCTGCCACGCTTGGCAATCTGAACCGGGAACGGATCGATGAGGGGCTGGCCCGCACCGGCCACGTCCTCGTGCCCCTGATCTGGGAACTCGCCAACGTCGTTGGCGATCCGCATGGCGGCTGGGTGCACTGGGGTGCGACCACGCAAAACATCACCCAGACCGGCGACCTGCTGGTGCTGCGCCAGGCGCATCACATCTTCCTGCGCCAAATCGGCGAGATCCTGCTGGCGATGGCCGATCTGGCGGAGCACGGGGCGGACATGCCGATGGCGGGCCGGACGCATGGTCAGCATGCGCTGCCGGCCACGTTCGGCTACAAGGTCGCGGTCTGGATCGACGAACTCATCCGCCACGTCGAACGCTTCCGCCAGGTCGCGCCACGCCTGTTCGTGGCCATGGTCGGCGGCGGAGCAGGCACCTTCGCCTCGCTCGGACGCAACGGCGCGCTGGTGCAGAGCAGCGTCGGCCGGTTGCTGGGATTCGGCACGATGGAGGTGCCGTCGCGCGCCATCGGCGACCATCTGGCCGAGAACGTCACGCTGCTCGGCCTGCTCGCCGCCACCTGCGGCAAGATCGGCCGCGAGATCTACACGCTGATGAAGACTGAATTCGCCGAGCTCGAGGAACCCGTCCCGCCCGGCACCGTCGGCAGTTCCACCATGCCGCAGAAGCGCAATCCGAAGCTGTGCCAGGAGATCATCGCCGCCTCGGCTGACATCCGCTCCCAGGTGCCGCTGGCGCTGGAGGCGATGATGACCGAGCATGAGGGCGACCGCACCAACAGCCTGATGATGGACACGGCGGAGTCGCGCGCCTGCATCGGCACCGGCGACATGCTGGTCCGGTTGCATGAGGTCATGCGGGGCCTGCGGCTGGATCCGGGGCGGATGCGCGCCAATCTCGACCTCAGCGGTGGCCTGATCATGGCCGAGGCGGTGATGCTGGACCTGGGCGCCGTCATCGGGCGGCAGCACGCGCACGATGTGGTGTACGAAGCCGCGCAGGACGCCTTCACCCGCGGCGAATCGTTCAGCGACATGCTGTCATCCCATCGCCGGGTGACGACACACATGAGCCGCAAGCAGATTCGCGGGGCGCTCGACCCGACCGCCTATACCGGGCTATGTGCGGAGATGGCACGCGACGGGGTGAAACAGGCGCGTGCGGTCGCAAAGGAGCTGCTGTCATGACCGCCCTGGATGTCGATCACCTGCGATCCTGGATCGGCAAGCAAGAGACATTGCACGATCGCGTCACGCGTTTTCCGGTTGCCGCGCTGTCGGCCGCGCTGGATCGGGATGATCCGCCGCCGCGGGAGGGCGATCCGCTGCCGCCGTTGTGGCACTGGCTGTATTTTCTTCCGGCCGCGCCTCAATCCGCGCTCGGGCCGGACGGGCATCCCGCCCGCGGCGGCTTCCTGCCTCCCGTCCCGCTGCCACGCCGCATGTTTGCCGGCGCGCGCCTGACGTTCCATCAGCCGTTGCGCGTGGATGAAGAGATCAACCGCGTGTCCACGATACAGGACGTAACGGTCAAACACGGGCGCAGCGGCGCGTTATGCTTCGTGCTGGTGCGCCACGAGGTGTTCGGGGAGCGCGGACGCGCGTTGGTTGAGGAACAGGACATCGTCTATCGCGATGCGGCTCAGCCGGGCGAGGCCGCGGCGGCGCCGCGCCCGGCCCGCACCGACGATACCTGGCGGCGGGAGGTAATCCCCGCGGAATCGCTGTTATTCCGTTACTCCGCCCTTACGTTCAACAGCCATCGAATTCATTATGATCGACGTTACGTGACAGAAATTGAAGGCTATCCCGGGCTTGTCGTCCATGGGCCGTTGATCGCGACGCTGCTGACCGATCTGCTCGGCCGCAACAGCACCCGCGGGTTGACATCGTTCCGCTTCCGGGCAGTCAGTCCGGTGTTCGATACCGCGGCATTTTCGGTGCATGGGGTGAATGAGGCACACGACAGCGCTGCGCTCTGGGCGCGGGACGGAAGCGGGCACCTGGCGATGGAGGCGGATGCGACCCTGGCCGCTCCGCCCCCGCATTAGATCCGTTCCAGGGCGTTTTCAAGCTGACTGGAACGGCGCGGACGCTGCAACACCGTCGTGGCCCGGCTTGTTGTCCGGGCCACCTATCACGGTAGTGTGCTGGTATGGGTCGCCCGGACAAGCCGGGCCCTGACGACCAAGGTCGCCGCTGAGATTGCGGTCAACCTTCATTTGCTTTAGGCCGCCTCGCGCGACCGCTCACTGCCGAAAAGGTTCACCATTTCGCGGCAGAAATCCTCAAGGTCGTCAGGCTTGCGGGACGTCACCAGCGTGCCGTCGACCACGACGGACTTATCTTCCCAGTTGGCGCCGGCGTTTTTCAGGTCCGTCTTCAGCGACGGCCACGATGTCATGTGGCGTCCGCGCACCCCGTCGGCTTCGATCAATGTCCACGGTCCGTGGCAGATTGCCGCAACCGGCTTTCCGGCTTCGATGAAATGACGCACGAACGCGACTGCTTCCGGAATGGTCCGCAGCGTGTCCGGGTTCGCAACGCCGCCCGGCAGAACCAGCGCATCGAAAGCGTCCGGCGACACGCTGGCCAGATCATGATCGACCGGCAGTCTGTCGCCCTTCTGATCATGATTCATGCCCTGGATCTCGCCCGCCTTGGGCGCGATCACGACGACCCGCGCCGACGCTTCCTTCAGCGCCTTCAACGGTTCGGTAAGCTCAATCTGCTCGACGCCGTCGGTTGCGAGCACGGCGATCTTGCGGTCCGAAAGTCCGGCCATCTCGTAGTCTCCTGAATAGTTCAAGGAAACGCCTGGAACGGCCCCTGCCGGCCTCGGGTTGCGTGACATCGGAGCCATCTACGACGCCCGTTTTCCCGACCGTTTCTTCGGGGCGGATGCCGGCTTGTCGTCCCCCAGGCTCGCCTTCAGCGCCGCCATCAGGTCGATGACATTGCCGCGGTCGGGCTCCGCGGTCTGTTCAGGTGTTATGCCTTCGCCTTTCAGTTTTGCCTCGATCACCTCGCGCAATTTCGCCTCGTATCGATCTTCCGTGTCATCAGGCTGGAATTTTCCGTTCTGCCGATCGATCAGTTGCGTCGCGAGGGTTACCATCGACGGATCGGGCTTTTCTTCCGCGACATCCTGCCATATCGGCCCGGCATCCCACAGGTCGTTCGGGTCATGTAGCGTATGGCAAACCATCCCCTTGCCTGACGGCATGATTGCCACCGCCCTCTCCCTGCGGGCGATCACCACACGGGACAGCGCCGCGGCGGAGGATTTCCGTATGGCATCCCGCAAAACGACAAAGACATCCTGTCCGGCCTCGCCATCCGGGGCGACGTAATAAGACGTGTCGAAAAAGATCGGATCGATCGACGCCGCTTCGACGAATTTGTTGATTGTCAACGTGCTGGAACTTTCGATCCGTGCCTGCTCGAAATCATCCTCTTCCAGCAGGACATAGCGGTCCTTTTCGAATTCGTAGCCCTTTACAAGGTCCTTCCTTGACACTTCCTGGTCGGTTTCGGCGTCCATCGACACCATCCGGATGCGATGCCCGGTCTCCGGATTGATCAGGTGAAAGTGCAGGCCGCTGCTGCCGCGGATGACGCTGAACAGGGCGATGGGGCAGGACACCAGCGCCAACCGCAAGTGCCCCCGCCAGATGGGTCGTGATGCCATGACGTCCATGCAACGCCGCTTGACGCCTGAGGATGCCGGATGACAGAAAAATGTTCTCGCATAGGCGACCGAAAGACAAATATCGGCGTTCAGGCTGCCTCGGAGGATACGAATGATTGCCGTTGCCAACGAATTGCTCGCCCGCTTCCAGTCCGTGCGACGGGATACGGAGTCTCTGGCGGCCAATCTCACCGAGGAGGACCAGAACGTTCAGTCGATGCCGGATGCCAGCCCGGCCAAGTGGCATCGGGCGCACACGACCTGGTTCTTCGAACAGTTCGTGCTGGTCCCCCATGTCCGCGGCTATGCCGTGTTCGATCCGGCCTTCGCTTTCCTCTTCAACTCCTACTACGACGCCGTCGGCGATCGGCATCCCAGGCCGTCGCGCGGGCTGCTGACCCGTCCGCCGGTGCGGCAGGTGACGGAGTACCGCCGCCATGTGGATGCCGCGATGCAACGCGCGCTGCCTGGCCTGCCCGCCCCGGTGCTGCCGCTGGTCGAACTCGGTTTGCAGCACGAACAGCAGCACCAGGAGCTGCTGATAAGCGATCTGCTGCATGCGTTCGCCGCCAACCCGCTCTATCCCGCCATGCTGCCCGACTGGCGGGAGCCTGAGGGCGAGCCGGGCGAGACGACGTTCATCCGATGCCCCGCCGGGCTGCATCGCATCGGCCACGACGGCGGCGGCTTCTGCTTCGACAATGAAACCCCGGCGCACCAGGTGTGGCTGGACGCATACGCCATCGCCTCGCGCCTGGTGCGCAACCGCGACTGGCTGGCGTTCATCGAGGACGGCGGCTATCGCACCGCGTCGCTATGGATGTCCGACGGCTGGGCCGCGGCGCAGGCGGCGGGCTGGGACGCTCCGCTGTATTGGCGCAAGCACGACGACAGGTGGTTCCAGTTCGGCCCCGGCGGGCTTGTGCCGCTGCCGCTGAACGCCCCCGTGCGCCACGTAAGCTGGTATGAGGCGGATGCCTTCGCCCGCTGGAGCGGCGCGCGCCTGCCAACCGAAGCGGAATGGGAAATTGCCGGTGCCAATCCGGACATGCGCGAGCAATACGGGCATGTCTGGCAATGGACCGAAAGTGCTTACCGGCCCTATCCCGGGTATCGCCCTGAAAAAGGCGCTATCGGCGAGTACAACGGCAAATTCATGATCAACCAGATGGTGCTGCGCGGCGGGGCGTCATCGACGTCGCGCGGGCACTCGCGTGCGACCTACCGGAACTTTTTCCACCCGGACAAGCGGTGGCAATTCGCCGGCCTTCGACTGGCCAGGGACGTATAACAGGAGGCCGACGTGCCAAACGATTCAGGGTCCTTGCCGCGCGGGCTGCGCGCGGATGTGGCGGCGTCCGCGCTCGCCGGCCTCACGGCGTCACCGAAAACCTTGCCGGCGAAACTGTTTTATGACGCCGAGGGGTGCCGCCTGTTCTATCGGATTACAAAGCTGCCAGAATATTACCTGACAAGAACGGAAACCGCGCTGCTGCGGTCGCTGGGGCGATCGCTGGTGCCTGACGGTATGCACGATGCCGCACTTGTCGAATTCGGCGGCAGCGACGAAACCAAGGCGCGATATCTGCTGGATTTGCGCGACGGAAGCGGCGATCCCGTTTTCGGCACCTATGTCTCGGTCGATGTCGCCGAGACTGCGTTGACTGAATTGCGCCGGCGCCTGGCGGTTTCCCACCCGCACCTGACGACTGTGCCGATTGCGGCGGATTTCATGGCGCCGCTGCGCCTGCCCCCGCTCGGCCGGCATCGGCTGGGGTTTTTCCCGGGCTCGACCATCGGCAACCTGGATCCCGGCGCGGCGGTTGGATTTCTTGCGGCCGCGCGCGATTCGTTAGGCCCGAACTCATGGTTTTTACTGGGTGCGGACCTGCGGAAATCGCCGGACATTCTGTTACCAGCCTATAACGACGCCGAGGGGGTAACGGCGGCGTTCAACCTGAATTTGCTGCGCCGCCTGAACCGCGAGGCGGGGGCTGACTTCGACCTGCGGCTTTTCCGGCACCAGGCGATCTGGAATGCCGATGCGGGGCGGATAGAGATGCACCTGATTTCGTCCCGCGACCAGTCCGTGCATGTCGCCGGACAGACGATCAGGATTGCCGGGGAAGAGTCCATCCATACCGAGAACAGCTATAAGTTCACGCCGCGGATCGTCCGGGACATTGCCTCTGCGGCCGGATGGGAGATGCATCGGTCCTGGACGGATCCGGCCAATTACTTTGGCATTTTCCTGCTGCGTCACGCCTAGGACAAAAAAGAAGGCTTCTATTGCGCAGTTTGTTCGTCGTCCGGGCGCGGGCGACGGCCTTGAGTCCGTCATGGTGCGCGTAGGCGCACCATCCACGCCTTTACTGCGGCCAGCGCCGCATAAGGCGTGGATGCCGACCTTCGTCGGCATGACGGTTCCGCGTTCCGCCGGACAATCGGCGGCTACCGACAGACTTCACCATAAGAGCCAAAAAAAACGGCCCGGACATGCCGGGCCGCATCGCTTCCGGGGATGGTGTTCAGGCCGCCAGCTTCTGCACGTCGCCCATCAGGAACGCCCGCAATTGCAGCCGGGCACGATGCACGCGGCTTTTCAGCGTGCCGATGGCGCAGCCGGTTTCCTCCGCCGCGTCTTCATAGGATTTTTCTTGCAGCACAATCATGAACAGGGCTTCACGTTGGTCCGGCGGCAATCTTTCCAGCGCCCATCCCAATTCGCGCAGCGCCGTGCGGTCTTCATGCGCAGCCGGGACCGGGAGTTCCGGGATGTTCTCCATGTCGGTGAATTCACGCTTGCTGCGCACGCTGCTGATGAAGTGGTTGATCATGATCCGATGCACCCAGGCGGAGAAATTCGTGCCGGGTATGAAGCAATTCTGCGCCACAAGTGCTTTTGTCGCGACATCCTGTGTAAGATCATCGGCCGCGGCGCGATTTCTTGTTAAAGCCAGCGCCCAAACGCGCATTTTCGGCATGAAGGAAATAAGCTGATCGTTAAATTCCTGCTGCATTGACGAAGCCTCCTGTCCCGGCTGATGCATCACACCTGTGCAGGAAATCGGTGGTATGCAAGGCGCCTGACAGGACGGTGATGCATACCTCACGCCGGACTTGACGCGCGGACGATCATTCGCGATGGAGAGGCATCACGTCGCGATGACCGCGATCACTTTGGTTGCATCGTGCCAAACCGAGACACTTCTGTGTGGCTTTTGGCGTCGTAAACGGGGGACTTTCGTGCGTTTTGCCTTATCAGCAGCGGCCGCGGCCTCCGGGCTGCTCCTGCTTGGTCTGGCCATATTCGGCCAGCCGGATGCATATTTGCGCATGGCGCGGGAGCAGTGGGCAAGCCTGACCGATACCGCCCCGCCCGAACAGGACCAGTCTCAGCCGACGCCGGCGATGGCCGCGAGCCTGGCTCAGCTCCAGCAGCAGGTGTTGCAACTCCGAGATGAAGTTGCCGCCCGGCGCGACGAGGCGGAGCAGGCCCGGCAGGCGCTGGCGGCGGCGCAGGCGCAAAGAGAATCGGCGGAGAGGGAAGCGGAACGGCAATCCCGGCAAGAGGCAGCGGATCGGCAGGCGGCGGAACAACCGCCAGCCGCTCCGCCTGCCCCGGCCCGAGGCTCGCTTGTTCCTTCTACGGAACGGGAAGACATCCCCCCGCCCGCCCAGGTTGTTGTGGTTCCAGAACGGCCGGCCGCGCCCGAGCGCCGCGAGCCGCCGGCTTTGCCGGATCGGCGTGCTGCGGCAAAGCCCGCGGCCCCCCCGCCCCGGCCGGCGCCGCGACAGGAGGCGGACAATGCACAGTCCGTGCTTGCGCGGCTGCGGCAGGCGGCGCCCGCCGTCGCATCGGCGCCGGATGCGCCGTCTGCGCCCGAGCGTGTCAACCGCGGGCCGTCGCCGTCCTTGCGGCGGTTGATCGCGGCCCGCGCGGCTTTGGCGAGTGGCCAGATCGAGGACACGCGGCGGTTGTTGCAGGAAGCGCAGCTTCAGCTTGTCTTTCGCCCGGTTGGCTCCGCGGAGGACGATCCGGTGCCGGCCGGCCGGGCGGCATCGGACGTCGCGCACGCTTTGGACGCACTCAGTGGCAACGATATTTCACTGAGCCGCTCCTATATTGATCGTGCAGTCGATGACACATCCGGGCATGCAACGGATGCGGTTGTGCGCGAGCAGCTGCCCGTAACGCCGGGGTATGCGCCGGCCTATCCTTTGCGCTGATGCAGTTATAGCACAGTTGACGCTACCATTACGTTAACCACGCTGTCTTGAACTGTTCGCATCGCGCATTTGGCGTGATTCCGTTGCAAACTGAGCCTGTGGTGCGGTTTATCACGTTGGCACGGCCCTTGCTCAGCATAGTTCGTGATGTTTCACCGGCCCCGCGCCGCTCGGCGTGATCGAAAGACTGCGTCCAGAAGAAGCTGCCTTCCACGGACTCCGACACCTCGCTGACCATCCCGCAAAGGTTCAAACACATGACTGAATACGCCTTTCCCATGCTTCGCCCCGCGAATGACCGGATTTTGCCGGCGCCGCGCCGCCGGACCGCTCTGCCTGCCGGGATTGCGCTGGCGTCGGCGGTGGCTCTCGCGGCCTGCTCGACGGTGCCGACGCTGCCGCCCGCCCCGCTGGAACCCGAGGCTCCCGCCGTCAGCGCCGCCGCCCTGCCGGCCTACCACGTCCAGATCGGCGACGTGCTGGAAGTCCGGCTGTTGCTGAACCCGGAGCTGAATGAAGAAGTCACGGTTCGCCCGGACGGACATATCTCCACCACGGTCGTGCCCGACGCACTCGCCTATGGCCGCACGCCGTCCGAACTGGCGGAGTTCCTGCGCCATGCCTACAGCAAGGAACTGCAAAACCCCCGCGTTTCGGTGGTGGTGAAGTCGTTCGCGCCCACGCGCGTTTATGTCGGCGGCGAAGTGAACACGCCGGGCGAGTTCATCACTGTCGGCCCGACCCTGACGCTGTCGCAGGCGATCGCGCGGGCCGGCGGAACCAAGCTGAGCAGCGACGATACGGCCGTATTCATCATCCGGCGCGGCGCGGGCGACAAGCCTGAGCTGCTGTCGACGAAGTGGCGGGCGGTACGTCAGGGCCGGGATGCGGATGCGGATGTCCGGCTGGCGCCATACGACGTGGTGTATGTGCCGAAGCTCGGCATCGCCGAGGTTTACCAGTTCTACAATCAGTATATCGGCCAGTTCGCCAATCCCAGCTTCGGGTTCTCGTATCTGCTGAACCCGACGGCGGCCGGCACCAACGTCATCACTGGCGCCTCGACCACGACGCGTTGATGCGATTGCGGCGCCGGACGGTCCGGCGCCGCATATCCCGCCGCCCCGGGCATAATCGCCTTCCGCCATCCAAGCCTTTGTTTGGCTAACAAAGGCGTGGATGGCGGCCTTCGCCGGCATGGCGAGATAGCGGTGGCGGTGGCGCTTGCGGGCAAGCGCCCGCGTGCCCGCGGAACCTTCTTTCAACCCCGACCGGGGCGAGGCTGTCCGGATGCTGCTGGCAGGGACATTCACCGGGTTGGATCCCGCAAGCCGCGCCGCTCTGTCGGACTGGGTAGCCGGCGCGGGCGGTATCGACACGGTAGTCGATCTCTCGCACCGCCCGTGGAACATCGCGGGTGCCGACACCATCATCGGCGTGTTCGAGCACGGCAAGCCGTCGGCGTCATGGCTGATTGTCCTGCACCGGTCCCGGTGGACGCTGGCGCGGTGCGACGATCATTCAGTTTCAGAAACGTATCCGGCGCTCGGCGAAATCCTGGGCCTGATCGACGACACCCTGCGCGCCTGACATTTAGGCGACGGCCAGAAATTACCGAATCGGTTGGCGCCACCGCCTCCCGACGCATGGCCCGGATAAGCCGCATAGGCGCTAACATAAGCGCTGGCGGCCCGGACATTCTCCCGTGGATGGCCGGCCTTGTGCCGGCCATCCACGACTTGCGGTGCCGAACCAACCAAAGTCGTGGATGGCCGGACTAAATCCGGCCATGACACAACTACAACGGCCGCTGCCGGAGCCGCTAAGTTAGCGCCTATGCGGACAAGCCGGGCCATGACGGTTTTGGGGGCCTCGCCCCGTGAAGCGGTGGTTATTGGGCGTCGCCTTACCCCGACACCGCCGCTCCGCCGCGGCCGATCGGCGGGGGCGCGAGGCCGCGCTTGAGAACAATCCCATGCCGGCGCAGCATGCGATAAAGTGTTACTCTCGAAACGTTCAGCGCCTCCGCCGACGAGGTGATGTTTTCATCGGTCCGTTCCAGCACGCCGAGCAAGGCAGCCCTTTCCTGGTCCGATCCCGGTTTGGCCGCAACGGCCGGACCCGGCGGCACGACCGCAGCGTCTTCAAGGCCGATCAGCGCGGATGTTGCGATCAGCGGGCCGTCGCCGACGACAACGGCACGCCGCACCACGGACATCAGTTCGCGAACGTTGCCCGGCCAGCGATGGCGCAGCAGCGCTGCCATCGCCTCGGCGGTAAACCCCTCCACCGGGCGGTTGAAATCGCGCGCGGCGATGCGCAGGAAGTGATGCGCCAGTTGCGAAACGTCTTCCCTGCGGTCGCGCAATGGCGGCACCGGCAGGGTCAGCACGTTCAGGCGATAGTACAGATCTTCCCGAAAGCGGCCCTCACTGATGGCCTGGGCCAGCCGCACATTGGTTGCGGACACGATGCGGACATCCAGCGTGAGGGTGTCGCGCCCGCCGAGGCGGCGGATCTGGCCTTCCTGCAGGAACCGCAGCAGATGACCCTGCAAGCTGATGGGCATGTCGCCGATTTCGTCGAGGAACAGGGTGCCGCCGTTGGCGATCTCGATCTGGCCCGGGTTGCGCGCCGCCGCGCCGGTGAAGGCGCCTTTCTCGTGGCCGAACAGCTCGGACGCCACCAGCCCGGACGGGATCGCCGCGCAGTTGACCGCCACGAACGGTCCGCGCGCCCGGGCGGAGCCGTCATGGATGGCGCGAGCCAGCAATTCCTTCCCGGTGCCGCTTTCCCCGGTGATCAGCACGGGTTCGTCGGTCTGGCCGAACCGCGCGAGCAACGCCGCGATCCGGCGCATGGCCGGGCTGTCGCCGACAATCGTCTTCGCCGCGGATTTGTCCGCGGGGGCGCCCCTGTCCACCGTTTCATACAGGCGGCCGAGCAGGGTCGGATCCTCCGCCGCGCGTTCCAGCAGGAGCCGGGCGAGGCGCTGGGCCGGGAGGCGCGCCAGGTCATCGACACTGACGCGCGTTACGGCCGCCAGACTATCGCGTGACGGCATCGATGTCTCCCGCGACAATGGCTGGCCTTCGGGCATCCCGGGTTGGTTCCGTGCGTAAAGGCGGCGTACGCCTGTTTCGTCACGTGACGTGTTATCGCAAAGCTCGCGCAAGCGGGATCACGAGCGCGTGGCGGGCCATCATCAGAAAGGGAGCGTGACAATCACGCCTGCATGAATGCTGTTGTATGCTTGCGTAATGAGCGGCGTAGCGAAACAGCGAGCAAAGCCGTTGTCATGACAATACCATAACGGCATGGCGTGGGAGATTCTTCTGGCCTCCCCCCGGGCGCCGTGTGTAAACGCACCGCCATGCGACACCTGCTCCCCCTGCTGCTTGCCCTGTCCGGGATCGCCCCCGGGATCGCCCCCGGGATCGCCCCCGGGATCGCCATGGCCGAGCAGGATACCGCGCCCCGCCCGGTTGCCGCCCGCACCGTGGCGCTGCTGCATGCGGCGCCGCGGCCAGTCAGCCGCCAGGCCGCGGTCGCGGCCGATCCGGCGGTGGTGTGCGAGACCGCCGTCACCTCGGCGGAGTTCTCCGCCAACCTGCCGCCGCGGCTGCTGCACGCGATCAGCCTGACCGAAAGCGGCCGGATCGACCCCAAGACCGGCGCGGTCCGGGCCTGGCCGTGGACGATCAATGCCGAGGGCGAAGGCCGGTTCTTTGAAACCCGGGACGACGCGATCGCCGCGGTCAGGGCGCTGCAGGCCCGCGGGGTGCAGTCGATCGATGTCGGCTGCAACCAGGTGAACCTGATGTTCCACCCGCACGCCTTCGCCTCGCTGGAGGAGGCCTTCGATCCGCGCGGCAACTCCGCCTATGCCGCCCGGTTCCTCAACGCGCTGTATGCCGAGAGCCGGGACTGGCAGCGCGCCATCGCCGCCTACCACTCGGAAACGCCCGCGCTGGGCGACGCCTACCGGGTGCTGGTGATGGCCCGCTGGCACGATCCCGACCTGCGGGACGCCAGCCCGGCCCGGGCCACCGCGTATCAGGATTTCGCCCGCGGCGGCCAGGCGTACGGAGCGTTCACCGCGTCCGGCCGGGTCTATGGGGCGTTCACCATGGGGACGGGGCGATAGACCCGGCTCACGCCAGCGCCAGCACCACCACACCGGCGCAGATCATCGCGATGGCGCCCACCTGGATCGCGCCCATCGGTTCGGCGAAGCCGTAATGGCCAATCAGCGCCGCGGCGACATAGGACACCGCGGTGCAGGGCAGGGCGACGGACATCGGGATCCGGCGCAGCGCGACGATGTAAAGCAACGCCGCGCCGCCGTACAGGACCAGTCCGATCAGGGTGCGGGCATCGAACAACTGGGCGAGGAAATCGGGCGCTGCCGCCCCGGCCTTCAGCAGCGTCTGGCCCGCCATGCTGGTGACGATCGCAGCGCCGAGGACGATCCAGTAGGCGATCATGCGCGGTCGCCCGCCGCCATCGCGTTGCGCCGGATGCCGCGCACCGTCCCCTGCGGCTTGCCGTTCGCCGACAGGAAGGTGCGGCCCACATACTCGCCGAGGACCCCGAGGATCATCGACTGCACGCCGGACACCAGCAGCAGCACCACCATGGTGGAGGCCCAGCCGGACGGGGTTTCATGCACGAACAGCGCCTCCGATATCGTTGCGACCGCCCCGAGGGCGCCGAGGACCGACATCGCGATCCCGGCCCAGACCGCGAGGCGCAGCGGCGCCAGGGAAAAACTGGTCGCCAGGTTCAGCCACAGCCGCACCAGCCGCGTCAGGGTGTAGTTCGAGCGGCCTTCCAGCCGCGGCAGATGGCTGACTTCGATGCTGTCGATGCGCTGGGTCACTTGCATGATCAGGCCGTCGACATAGGGATAAGGCCCGCTGTAGCGGGTCACCGCCTGCACGACCAGCGCCGACATGCACCGGAACGACGACAAGTACAGCCCCTTCGGCTTGTCCAGCAGCCGATCGGCTACGGCGTTGGCGAAGCTGCTGCCGAGGTTGCGCCAGCCGGCGTGCTGCTTCACGGCATAGCGGGTGTAGACCACGTCCCAGTTGCCGAGGCGGGCGTGGTCGTACAGCTTGACGACCTCCTCGGGCGGGTTCTGCAGGTCGTCGTCCATGGTGATGACGAAGTCGCCGCGCGCCTCCCGCAGGCCGGTCATCACCGCGTTATGCTCGCCGTAATTGCGGGCGTGCTCGATATAGACCAGGGGCACCCGGGCCGTGGACAGCAGATCCTGGCAGACCTCGGCGGAGTTGTCGGGACTGCCGTCGTTCACCAGCACGATTTCCAGGCCGCCGGACGGGTGCAGGTCGGACAGCGCATCCACCAGCCGCCCGATGGTCGCGGCACCGCGATACACCGGGATGACGACGGAGAGGCCCGGGCGCGGCGGCGGCGCGGCCGGCGTGAGGGTTTCGATCTGGCGCAACGAGTTCATGGCTTCTCCGCAACCGCCAGCACGGACCCGCCGGCCGGCAGCGGGAAGGGCAGGCGGCGTTCGACCCGGGTGATGCCATGGAACATCGCATCAAGCCATGGCGGAAACGGGGCGACATCGGACCCGGCGTCGCCACGCGCCAGGATTTTTCGCTGCACCAGCATCAGCGGCAGCAGCAGGCCGTTCCAATAACGCGCGCGGACCTGCCCGAAGCCGGCCTGACGCAGCAGCGCGGCGGTGTCCGCCGCGGTCAGCCGCCGGACGTTCTGCACGCGGCGATCATGCGCGGAGAGCAGCCAGCGGTATGCCGGCATGTTCACCACGAGGCGCCCGCCCGGCCGCAGGACCCGCTTCAGCTCCGGCAGCGCCACAAGCGGGTCCACCGCCTGGTGGCAGAGCACGTCCGCGGAGACGGCGGCGTCGAAGCTGTCGTCGGCGAAGGGCAGGGCGTTGACGCTGCCGCGCACGACCGCGGCGGCGGATTTTTGCCGCGCCCTGGCGGCGGCGTCCCGGTTCCACTCCACGCCGAAGCGGATCAGATCGGGGCGGTTGCGCAGCGTCGCGAGGAAGCCTCCGGTGCCGCAGCCGGCGTCAAGCACGCGGCCTTGCACGCCGATGAGGGAGTCGCAGAGGCGGGCGTGCAGGGCGCGATACCACCACATGGCCGCCTCGGCCCGGTCCATCAGCGCGTATTCGTCGGGGTGCATGGCAGGGTGATTGCCCTGCCGGCGGTTGGCCTGCAAGCGTGCTCTGTTCCCTCCGGCCCAACAAAAGATACAAGTGGACGAAATCCGGACGCTTGGCGCCCGTCACCCGGATCGGCGACTACGCGCAAGAGCATCTCAGCAGCCGGGCGGCGAAGCCGGCTGAATAGCGCGGTGCGCTTCTGCCTACGCCGTGCAGCCCTCGTCGCGAAGCAGCTCCAGCACCGCCTCCGGCGGCACGTCCGCGCTGGTGAACGCCTGGCCGATGCCGCGCGCCAGCACGAAATGCAGTGCTCCGTCGCGCATCTTCTTATCGCGCCGCATATGCCCGACCAGCGTCTCCGCCGAGAACCGCCGGTTCAACATCGACAGATCCGCTGGCAGCCCGACGGACGAGACATGCGCGATCACCCGCTCGGCATCCGCCGCGGCGCAGAATCCCAGCCGTGCCGACAGCTTGAACGCCAGCCCGAGGCCGACGGCCACGCCCTCCCCGTGCAGGATGCCGCCGTCGTAGCCGTATTCCGCCTCCAGCGCATGGCCGAAGGTATGCCCAAGGTTCAGCAAAGCGCGGCCGTCGTTCGGCTTTTCCTCCCGCTCATCGTCGCCCACCACCGAGGCCTTGAAGGCGCAGGTGCGCTTGACCGCCTCGGCCTGGGCCTCCCGGTCGCCGGAGACCACGGCCTTGCCGTTGCGCTCGCACCAGGCGAAGAACGCGGCGTCGCCGATAAGCCCGGACTTGGCGATCTCCGCATAGCCGGCGCCGAGTTCCCGCGGCGGCAGGGTGGCCAGGGTGCCGGTATCCGCCAGCACCATGCGCGGCTGGTAGAACGCGCCGACAAGGTTCTTGCCGCGACGCGTGTTCACTCCGGTCTTGCCGCCGACGGAGGAATCCACCTGCGACAGCAGGGTGGTCGGGATCTGCACGAAGGGTAGCCCGCGCAGGGTCGTCGCCGCCGCGAAGCCCGCCAGGTCCCCGACCACGCCGCCGCCCAGCGCGATGATCGCGGTGCGCCGCTCGACCGGCACTTCCAGCAACTGGTTCACCACGTCCTGGTAGCTTTCCAGCGTCTTGGACATCTCGCCGCCCGCGACGACGATGGAGCTGGCCGCGATCGCGGTCTCCGCCAGCCCGTCCATCAGCGTCTGCAAATGCAGCGCCGCCACGTTGCGATCGGTTATCACCACGGCGCGCTTCTGCGGCAGCCGAGGGGCCAGCAAGGCGCCGGCCCGGGCGAGCAGATTGTCGCCGATGACGACGTCGTAGCTGGTGCTGGACAAGACGACGTGCAGCCGCCGCGCCGGCTTCCATTCGGAGAGGGCCTGCATCACGCTGCCGGTGGTGTGGTCGGGTGGCTCGTCGCCGCAATCCACGATCACGTCAGCTTCGGCGTAGATGGGATAGCGCACCTGCATCAACTGGCGCAGCGTGTCTTCGCGGTCACGCCCGTTCAGCAAAGGCCGGTTGTCCCGCCCGGCGACGCGGCGCACCAGCGTGGGCAACGTGCAGCGCAGCCACACCGAGGTCGCTTCGGCGCGGGTGGTCTCCCGGGTTTGCGGGTCCATGAAGGCGCCGCCGCCGAACGCCACCACCATCGGGTCGCCCGCCAGCAAGCGGCGGATCACCCGGCGCTCCCCGTCGCGGAAGGCGGGTTCGCCGTAGCGGGCGAACAGCTCCGGGATGGTGCATCCGGCGGCCAGCTCGATCTCCTGATCGGCGTCGCGGAACGGCAAACCCAGGCGCGCGGCGAGCCGGCGGCCGATGGAGGTCTTGCCGGCGCCCATCAGCCCGACGAGCACGATGCTCCGCCCGGCGATCGTGTCGGGTATCGGCTGCGTCTCCCGCAGGGCAGTGGTTCGTGTCATGGCCGCTCACTTTAGCACACCCTGCGCAACAGGCGACGGCCCGCATGGCAGATGCGTCTTGCAGACTGCGGTATCGGCTTTCCTTCGAGACCGATAGCCAATATTTTGGATCGGTATCTGATTTCCGCAGCGAGTCGCATCGCCTCGCCGCATGCAGCGCCGGCTATCCTCAGGAGCTTTGATGATTCGCATTTTCCTGTTCGTCGTGGCGGCCGGACTGGTGCTGATGGCCATCGGCGTGGTGATGCTGGGCACGTTCCCGCCGACGCCGCAGCCGCATGCGGTGGAAAAGGTCGTGCCGAACGACAAGTTCACCGCGCACTGAATGGATCCGAAGGTCGACGCATTCCTGGAAATGCTGACGGTGGAGCGCGGCGCGGCGCGCAACACCATCGACTCCTACACCATCGACCTGGCGGATTTCGCGGACTACGCGCTAGGGCGGGGGCAGGGGGCGGCTGCGGCCGATGCGGCGACCTGCCAGGCCTACATGGCGTCGCTGCATGCGCGCGGCTTGTCGGCGCGCACCGCCGCACGGCGGCTGTCGGCGCTGCGCCAGTTCCATCTGTTCCTGCTGCGCGACGGGGTGCGCCCGGACGATCCCACCAGCCTGCTGGATGCGCCGAGGCTGCCGCAGCCGTTGCCGAAGTTCCTGTCCGAGGCCGAGGTCGATGCGCTGATGGCGGCCGCGGCGGCGAAGCCGGGCCGCACCGGGGTGCTGGCGCGCGCCGGGCTGGAACTGCTGTACGCGACCGGCATGCGGGTGTCGGAACTGCTGTCGCTGCCGCGCGCGTGCCTGGGCGCCAGGGCGGAGGTGATGATCATCAAGGGCAAGGGCGGCAAGGAGCGGATGGTGCCGCTGTCCGCCGCCGCGCGGGAGGCCGGGGCGGCGTTGCTGGCGGCGGCGGCGGCGCAGAGCCGCTGGCTGTTCCCGGGGCGCGATCCGAAGCAGGCGCTGACCCGGCAGGCGTTTTTCCTGCTGCTCAAGCAGGTGGCGCTGGAGGCGGGGATCGATCCGGCGCGGGTATCGCCGCATGTGCTGCGGCACTCGTTCGCGTCACACATGCTGGCGCGGGGGGCGGATCTGCGCAGCTTGCAGGTGCTGCTGGGGCACGCCGATATCTCGACCGTGCAGATTTATACGCACGTGCAGACCGAGCGGCTAAGGCAGGTGGTGGAGGAGCATCACCCGCTGTCGGAAGGGTGGACGGGGCCGGCGGCGGGCGGCAATGCGTAAGTGAGCTTAACCGGTCGTCACGGGATGAACCGCCGTCCGGCCCAAGCGCCCGGGACTCCAAGCACCCCGACGATAACCGGTAGGATCACAAAGGCAAAAAGCTCGGCGTTAGTCATCGCGCAATGCTCCCGGCAGATACTGAGCAGAAGTATGTAACACGCACAGGATAACAAGCCGGATCAGACCACCGGCGATTACCGGCCCCGGTCGCGGCAACTGGTGGAAAGGACACCGACGATCGGCGCGGCGATGCCGACAGCCAAGCAGCCATTGGCCGCCATATTGAGTAGATTCGCCAGCAACAGAATGCGGGCATTGTGGATGGTGTGCATGTCCCTCGACCCGGCGTCGTGCGCATCGCCCGGGTTCGGGCGCTCCGCACGTTGCGCGACATTAGACTATCATTGCTCGCATGCAGCGAACAAACTTGAACAGCCAAACGCCTGACGCCGGATCGGCAATGGTGCCCCCGGACCACCCCGCCACTGGACAATTCCGCACTCCGCAGTCCATAGCACCGTCGCCAGCCGATCGGCGGCGCCCTGTCCAGGAGTCTGCGCGCAAGACCATGATGTATTTCAGTCGCATGAAGACGACCATCATCCTGGCCGTCTGCCTGCTGGGGGTGTTGCTCGGCGTGCCGAATCTGTTCCCCGCCCCGGCATCCTGGGTGCCGTGGCGCACGGTGCATCTCGGCCTGGATCTGCGCGGCGGCAGCTACCTGCTGCTCGAGGTCGATATGAAGGCGGTGATCAAGGAGCGCCTCGACAGCCTGATGGACGGCGTCCGCCAGGACCTGCGCAACGCCCAGATCTTCTACCAGTCGCTGGACGCCCAGCCCGACCAGAACCGCATCGTTCTGCGCCTGCGCGATGCGGCGAAGACCGAGGACGCCGTCGCGGCGCTGCGCCCGCTGATCAGCCCGGACCCGAATACCGGCCAGCCCGACATGTCCCTCGGCTCCAACCCGGACGGCACCATCACCCTGACCCTGTCGCCGACGGCGCTCAGCCGGCGGGCCAGCGGCGCGGTGGAGCAGTCGATCGAGATCATCCGCCGCCGCATCGACGAAACCGGCGTGGTGGACCCGCAGATCACCCGCCAGGGCGAGAGCCGCATCGTCGTCCAGCTTCCCGGCGTCGGCGACCCCGATCGGATCAAGCAGCTTATCGGCAAGACGGCGCACATGACCTTCCGGCTGGTCGATGAGACGGCCAACCCGAACGGCGGCGGCGTGCCGCCCCCCGGCGACGACTACCTGGTGCTGCAGGACCGTCCCGGCGAGAAGATCGCCGTGCGCAAGCGGATCGACGTGGACGGGGCCGATCTGACGGACGCGCGGGCGGGAACGAGTCCGGAGACGGGGGATTGGGTGGTGAACTTCACCTTCAACTCCGTCGGCGCCCGCCGCTTTGCCGATGTCAGCCGCGCCAACGTCAACCACCGCTTCGCTATCGTGCTGGACGACAAGGTGATCTCCGCCCCGGTCATCCGCGAGGCGATCACCGGCGGCCGCGGCCAGATCAGCGGCAACTTCACCCCCGATTCCGCCAACGACCTCGCGGTCCTGCTGCGCGCCGGCGCTCTTCCGGCGCCGCTGACGGTGGTTGAACAGCGCAGCGTCGGTCCCGAGCTCGGCGCCGCCAGCATCCGGGCGGGGGCGATCTCGCTTGCCGCCGGGTTCGTCTTCGTCATCGCCTTCATGGGGATTTTCTACGGCCTGTTCGGCTGGTTCGCGAACCTGGCGCTGGTGGTCAACCTGTTCCTGGTGCTGGGCATCATGTCGCTGCTACAGGCGACGCTGACCTTGCCGGGCATGGCGGGAATCCTGCTGACGCTCGGCATGGCGGTGGACGCAAACGTGCTGATCAACGAGCGCATCCGCGAGGAGCAGAAGCTCGGCCGCCCGCCGCTTCAGGCGCTGGAGCACGGCTTCACACGCGCCTACAGCACCATTTTCGACAGCAATGCCACGGCCTTCCTGGCGCACGTGATGCTGTTCGTGTTCGGCTCCGGCCCGGTGCGGGGCTTCGCCGTGACCATCACCGTCGGCATCGCCACATCCCTGTTTACCGCCTGGATGCTGACCCGGCTTCTGGTGTCGCGCTGGTATGTCGCGAACCGGCCGAAGCTGCTGCCGGTCTGAGGGTGTAACCGATGTTCATCAAGCCCCGTTTCCGACTGGTTCCCGACGGCACCCGCATCAAGTTCATGCGGGGCCGCTACCTGGGCCTGATCACCTCGGCGATTCTGTCCACCGCCTCGGTCATCCTGTTCTTCTATCCGGGCCTGAACCTGGGGATCGACTTCTCCGGCGGCGTGGTGATGGAGGTCCGCACCGACGGCCCCGCGGATTTCGCACAGATTCATGCCGCGCTGGCCGCTGCGCATGTCCCGGACCAGGGCCTGCAGCGTTTCGGCGATGCGTCGGAGGTGCTGATCCGGCTCGGCGCCCAGCCGACGGAGGCCGCTACCCAGGCGGCCGTCGCCCAGGTGCGTGACGCGCTGGAGAAAGGCGTGCCCGGCACCCGGATCGAGCGCACCGATGCCGTCGGCGCCAGCGTATCCGCCGAACTGTTCCGCAACGGCCTGCTGGCGTTGGGCATCAGCCTGCTGATGATCCTGGTCTACATCTGGTTCCGCTTCGAATGGCAGTTCGCCGTCGGCGCGGTCGTGACGCTGGTCCTGGACATCACCAAGGCCATCGGCTTTCTGGCGCTGACCCGGATCGAGTTCGACCTGGTGATGGTCGCGGCGATCCTGACGATCCTGGGGTATTCCACCAACGACAAAGTCGTCGTCTATGACAGGGTGCGCGAGAACCTGCGCAAATACAAATCGATGCCGCTGCGCGAACTGATCGACCTGTCGATCAACGAGACCCTGAACCGCACCCTCGGCACGTCGATGACCGTGTTCCTGGCCAGCCTGCCGCTGGCGCTGTTCGGCGGCGAGTCGATCTCCGGCTTCGCCTGGGTCATGCTGTTCGGCATCGTCGTCGGCACCTCGTCCTCGATCTTCATCGCCGCGCCGATACTGCTGTTCCTGGGCGAGCACCGGCTGCGCCGCGACGCCGCCGCGCCTGTGCCCGCCAAAGCCCCACCAGCCAAAGCGACGACGGCACCGCGAACGTGACCGTTCGCCGCCGTATTCTGCTGGCCGGTTTGCCCGCCCTGGCGGCGCTGCCGGCCGTTGCCCCGGCGCAGACCGATGTGCCGCCGGTGCATTTGCGGCGGTCGATCACCATGCTTGTCGGCGCGACGGAAGTCTCCGAGACAGCCAAGGTGGCGCGGCAGTTCGCCGGGTTCTTCGGGGCCCGTCTCGGCGCGCCGATGCCCGGCGGCGTGCAGGTCGATATCCGCTATCTGCCGGGGGAGTCCGGGCGCGCGATGCTGACGGCCCTGGGCGACGCTTTCCCCAGCGGCGCAACCATCGGCTGGGTCGTGACGCCGTCCCTGGCGGCGCGGATCATCGACCGCGAAGACCCCGGCCTGATCCAGCGCATCCAGCTTATCGGCCAGGTGGAACGCGAGCCGATAGCGTTCGTGTCGCCATCGAGCGATCCGGCGAACTCGGTCGCGGATATCATTCAGCGCGCCGGAGCCGACGCGGATGCGGTCCCGCTGGCGACGCCGCCGGCCGGCAGCCCGCCGCACCTGGCGGCGCTGCGGTTGCAGGTGCTGGCGCAGACGCGGCTGAACATCGTGACGTTTCCCTCCGCCGCCGCGGCGCGGCAGGCGGTGCTGGCGGCCAACGTCTCGGCCGCCGCGCTGGGTCTTTCCACCATTATCGGCGATGTGCGCGACGGCAGTCTGACCGCCATCGGCATTGCCGCCAAACGCCGGTTCGGCCTGTTGCCGGATGCGCCAATTCTCGACGAGGCGGGGATTCCCCTGGCGGCGTTCATCCGCCGCGGCCTTGCGGTGCCGGCGGCCACGCCCGGAGATATCGCCGCCACGCTGGCCGATGCGGTGCGGGCGGTGGCCGAGGACGAGGCGTTCTCCCGGCAGGCCGAGGACAACGGCTACTATGCCGCCTGGGCGGATGCCGCCGCCTGGCGCGCCCAGATGGACACCGAACAGGCGGCGCTGGCCAAGCTTTGGGAAACCGACCCTTGGCTGTCGTCCTCGGGCGGGTGACGTCGTGCGCAACTACACCCTACCCGTCCGCCCGCTCCGTGCTACACCCACACCAACTCGAACCCGTCGCAAATCAGGAGGAACCCCATGACCGAGCACAAGCAGTATCCCGTCCGCCAAACCGACCGCAACCTCGCCTTGGAACTCGTCCGCGTCACCGAGGCCGCGGCCATCGCCGCCTCCCACTGGATCGGCCATGGCGACAAGAACGAAGCCGACGGCGCCGCCGTGGAAGCCATGCGCAAGGCGTTCGACGCGGTGGCGATCGACGGCACCGTGGTCATCGGCGAAGGCGAGATGGACGAAGCGCCGATGCTGTTCATCGGCGAGCGCGTCGGCGCCGGCGGGCCGGCGATGGACATCGCCGTCGATCCGCTTGAAGGCACCAGCCTGACCGCCAAGGCCGGCCCGAACGCCATGACCACCCTGGCGCTGGCCGAGCGCGGCAAGTTCCTGCACGCGCCCGACATCTACATGGACAAGATCGCCGTCGGCGGCGGCCTGCCGGACGGCGTGGTGAACCTGGACGACAGCGTGGCGAACAACCTGCGCAACCTGGCCCTCGCCAAGAAGGTCGATATCGAGGACCTGATGGTCTGCCTGCTCGACCGCGACCGGCATGAGCAATTGATCGCCCATAGCCGCGAGGCCGGCGCCCGCGTGATGCTGATCAGCGACGGAGACGTGGCCGCCGCGATCGCCACCGCGCTGCCGGAATCTCAGATCGACCTGTACATGGGTGCCGGCGGCGCGCCGGAGGGCGTGCTGTCCGCGGCGGCGCTGCGTTGCGTCGGCGGCCAGATGCAGGGCCGCCTGCTGTATGAAAACGACGAGCAGATCGCCCGCGTCCGCTCCATGGGGCACGCAGATCCGAAGCGGTGCTTCGCGGCGCATGAGTTGGCGGCGGGCGATGTGATGTTCGCGGCCACCGGCGTGACCACCGGCCCGATGCTGCGCGGCGTGAAATGGAGCCACGGCGGGGCGATTACGCATTCCATCGTCATGCGCAGCCGCTCCGGCACGGTCCGCTTCATCGAAGGCCACCACAACCTGGAGAAGGACCGGTCGGCGAGTTAGGGTTAGCGGCTTGACGGCGGACCTCGTCCTCGGGGTCAGCCGCAGCCTGTCCGGCCGCCGCTGGCTGTGGCGTCCGGCGGAAGACCGGGTGGCGGCCGGCATCGCCCAAAAACTGGTGGTGCCGGAGATCGTCAGCCGTCTGCTGGCGGCGCGCGGGGTCGGGATCGATGCCGCCGCCGATTTCCTGGAGCCGACGCTGCGGGCCCTGCTGCCGGACCCGTCGCTGCTGGTGGATATGGACGCCGCGGCGGACCGCCTGGCCGCCGCCGTCCGCCGGGGCGAGACGGTCGCGGTGTTCGGCGACTACGATGTCGATGGCGCGTGCAGTGCCGCCCTGATGGTCAGCTTCCTGCGCGAGATGGGCTGCCCCGTCCATCATCACGTGCCAGATCGCATCCTGGAGGGCTACGGCCCCAACCCGGTCGCCCTTGTCGCGCTGGCCGAACGCGGCGCCAGCCTGATTGTCTGTGTCGATTGCGGCACGGCCGCCGCGCTGGCTTTGTCCGCCGTGGCCGGCAAGGCGGACGTCATTGTCCTGGATCACCACAAGTCCGAGGGCGCGCCGCCGCCGGTGCTGGCGACGGTCAACCCGAACCGGCTGGACGATACCTCCGGCCTGGGCACGCTGTGCGCCGCCGGGGTGGCCTTCCTGACGGCGATCGCCACGGTGCGCTCGCTGCGCCGCCTCGGGTTCTTTGCCGCACGGCCGGAGCCTGACCTGATCGGCTTGTTGGACCTGGTGGCGCTGGCCACCGTCTGCGATGTCATGCCGCTGACCGGGGTCAACCGCGCCTTCGTCTGCCAGGGGCTGAAGGTGATGGGCCGCCGCGCCCGCCCCGGCATCGCCGCGCTGCTGGACGTGACCCAGGCGCGGGACAAGCTGAACGCCGCCACCTGCGGCTTTGCCCTGGGGCCGCGCATCAATGCCGGCGGACGCATCAGCGAGGCGGATCTCGGGCTGCGCCTGCTGCTTTGCGATGACCGCGTCGAGGCGCTGGCGCTGGCGGAGAAGCTGGAGGCGGTGAACCGGCAGCGCCAGGATGTCGAAGCCTCCATCATGGACGCCGCGCTGCATGCGGCGGAGTTGCAGGTCGGCGCCGGCCGCGCGGCGGTGCTGGTCTCCGGGGAGGGCTGGCATCCGGGCGTCGTCGGCATCGTTGCCGGCCGGATCAAGGAACGCTTCAACCGGCCGGCGTGCGTGGCCGGGTTCGCGGACGGGGTGGGCAAGGGATCGGGGCGCTCGGTGCCGGGGGTCGATCTGGGTTCGGCGGTGATCGCGGCGCGGCAGGCGGGCATCCTGGTGACCGGCGGCGGCCATCCGATGGCGGCGGGGTTTTCGCTGCTTGCGGCGCGCCTGGAGGATTTCCATGCGTTCCTGCATGAACGGCTGGCCGGGGCGGGGGCTTTGCCGAGTGCCGCGGATCTGGTGATCGAGGGCGCGCTGGCCGTCGGCGGCGCCACGACCGAGGTGGCGCGGCACCTGGAACGGCTCGCCCCGTTCGGCGCCGGGAACGAGGAACCGACTTTGGTGCTGAACCGCGCCCGCGTCGTGCGGGCCGACAGGGTCGGGCGTGAGGCGGGCTCGATCCGGGCCTTCCTGGAAGGCGAGGGCGGCGGTCCGCGGCTGAAGGCGATGCTGTTCCGGGCGAAGGAAGGCGCGCTGGCGGATGCGCTGCTGGCGCGGTCCGAGGGGGTGCCGCTGCATCTGGCGGGGCACCTGCGGGCGGAGGAGTGGAACGGGTCTGTGACGCCGTGTTTCGTTGTCTCGGACGGCGCGGTGGCGTGAGCGGATTATGGCGCTTGACCGGCGGGGGCGGGTCCGCTACCCACCGCCGGCCCGGTGATGCGTGCTGCCGGGTCCGGCCCTGTCCCGTTCGTCTAGAGGCCCAGGACACCGCCCTTTCACGGCGGTAACACGAGTTCGAATCTCGTACGGGACGCCAGCGATAACAGTCGGTTAGAATCATCGTCATCGACAGGCCGCGTGACGCGGCGGCGCACCCGATCTGAACGGATTGCAGCGGCACGCGCCGGGCGCCTTATAGCGACCGCCGTGGCTCTTATTGCGTTAGTTGTTGATGGTTGCGAGGCAGGCACCGGCCTCCCACCCCGTCATGCCGACGAAGGTCGGCATCTACGCCTTTTGCTTGTTCGAAGACGTGGATGGCGGGCCTGCGCCCGCCATGACGGTAGAGGCGGCCCCGGGGGCATGCTTCGCCGGGATGACGGTTTCGCGTTCGCTCGGGCTGCGAGCGCCATTCAACAACTAACGCAATAAGAGCCACCGCCGTAGAGAATGGCCGCTGGGCACGCGCGGCTGACTCGTCATGGCGGGCGCAGGATGCCTGCCGCAAAGCCGATCGGCTGGAGACGGTGCTGCATCTGCATGGAGCGCGAGTTTTGGCACTGGACGTTCCGGTGGCGCCGTTGGTGGGCCGATCATGCGCGCGGGGCGGAAGCATTCTCCGGAATTGGCTGATCTGATGATGCGGCTACGGCGCGGCTTCCAGGGTATAACGTGCTGACGCGGAGTCTGCGGCACTTTCGGGTGCCCGGGGTTGCGGCGCATGACTCGTTTGTGGGTTTGCCGCAACCGGCAGAATGACCACGCACCCGGGCGCCCGGTTCGGTCATCTCAGCATTTGCAGCCCGCACACCCGGGCCATTGGTTCGAAGTCCGCATCGCAGTGCAGGAGTTCATGGCCGTGCTCGATGCAATACGTGCCGATGAACAGATCGGCGATCTTGTTCATGGTGAAGCCGGCCGCTCGGAGCATCCGGTAGTTGGACGCGGCTTTTGCCGCCATGCGGAGGCCGACCATGGCGACGATGGGGAACTGCTGGAGGGCGGCCTCCAGGCGGGTGGCGTGAGTATCGTCCCGGGCGCCTTGCAGCACCTCTGTCAGGACGATGTCGCCGATGATGATGTCGTCCGCCAGCGCAGGGTCGCGTACTGTATGCACGGCGGGCAGGGGATGGTTGCGGAGATGGGCGATCCAGACCGAGGTGTCTACGACGATCACCCCGGCCGGCCGGTTCGCATTGCCTCCAGGTCGCCGTCCCATCCGCTGCCGGCGATGTCGGCGATGGCCTCCTGGCGGCGGTTGGTGGTGACGACGCGGCGAAAGGCTTCCTCGACGGTGGCGCGCTTTGTGGTCTGGCCGGTGGCGCGCATGGCTGCTTCGAGGAGAGCGTCGTCGATGTCGATGTTGGTTCGCATGGCGGGGTTTTCGCTGTCAGCGTTACTGCAGGGGCTTTGCCGGGGCGTGGCTGTGGGTGCGCGTGAGCCATAAACCCGCCCAGGCGATACCCGACAGGCCGAGCATGGCCGCCGGAGCGATTACCAGCCAATAGGTCTCAAAACTCATGATGTCCGAAGCCTCCCGAGCAGGATATAGGCCAGCCACAAGAAATCTAAGCCGATCAGCAGCCGGATCGCAAACGAGGTCACCGCATTGATGTCGCCCCGGATCATCGGCGCCACAATCCCCGCGAGGATCGCCCCAACGCCGATGTGGTTCGCCGCCGCCGCCAGCAGCTTGATCCGCTCGTTGTGGACGGTGTGCATGTCCCTTTAATTGTCCTTCATTTGGCGCCGTTTGCCCCGCCGGTGCAGGCTCAGCCCCTATGCTGGCCCCAGCCAAGCGTTGGCAGCCGATGACCGGTTCGGCCAGCTTCGCGAGTGGGACAAGTGCCAAACCAGCATGATCCCCGGGGGCACATGGCTCCCGAGCAAGTCGTGAATGGCGGTTTGCCGGGGCGACCGGGCTTGCATCGGACGCCCATCAACACTATCATGACTACAATAGTCACTGGGTGATCCATGATTGAAATCCAGCTCCGCGACGCCAAGGCGACCCTGTCCAAGGTTATCGATGACGCTCGGCGCGGGGATCCCTCCATCATTACCCGGCACGGACGGAAGGAGGCTGTCGTGCTGAGTTTCGAGGAGTGGCAACGCCTGTCCAGTGTGCCCTCGTTCGGCCGCCTGCTGATGGAGGCGCCGCTCGAGCCGGGCGATCTGCCGGAGCGGAATGCGGGATCGTTGCGCGAGGTGGATCTCTAAACGCGTGTACCTGGTCGACACCAACGTGCTGTCGGCCGGGGCACCCACCAAAGCCAGAGCGGCCCCAGCCCTGATGGACTGGATGGATCGGAACAGCGAGCACCTGTTTCTCTCGGTGGTCACCGTCGCGGAGATCGGGGACGGGATCGCCAAGGCCCGGCGCGAGGGTTCCTCCCGCAAGGCCGATCGGCTGGACGAGTGGCTGGAGACGGTGCTGCATCTGTATAGCGCGCGGATTTTGGTGCTGGACGTTCCTGTGGCTCGGTTGGTGGGTCGGCTGGCCGATCAGGCGCGCGGGGCGGGGCATTCTTCGGAGTTGGCCGATCTGACGATTGCGGCTACGGCGCAGCTTCGGGGGTTTACCGTGCTGACACGCAATCTGCGGCCCTTTCGGCTGCTTGGGATTAAGGCGCACGATCCGTTTGAGCTTCTGCCGGCCGGTGCGGGCTGAGGGATCCCGTCAACTTGGCGAGGCGGTTATATTTGTTATGGATAAGAACTGCCGCCACCGCGACCATAACAGACAACAGTTGAAACTTCGTCTAAGGGAGTTATACGCGGACAGCAGGCAGCGTCAAGCCAAATCGCGCCGGTTAGAAGGCGATGCGATTGAATCCAAAACCGATTGCCGCGCCGTCGCTTTCAGGCATTGCGTGAGCAGGTCGTTGTCTGATGTTCGGTAGGCTTGCCGTCCCATGCGCGCGATCCAATCGAACAGTGGATTAGCGTCATTGTGAAGCGCAGTTGTTTTACGAACTTTGGTGCGGGCCTCGTCAAGCGTGAGTTTCTCATCCCCGATAAAGTAAAACAGAAGATGTCCACCAATCCGGTCAGATGGCTGCGTTGGCAGAGGCGGACTGTTTTCTACCAATTCGGAGATTATCCCAAATAGAAAAAGGTCATGAACGTCATTAAAACTATCACTTCCGACTAATAGCCCGAGTAAATCGTCTTTGCCTAACTGGTTCGCATACGTGCCAACGTTGCGGTAGAAGACTTCCTGGATCGCCCGTTTCACCTCCGCAAGTTCAGCGTCGGCTCGCTGCGCCAAGATTGGATCAGCCGGTGGCGCGCCCTTGGTTCGCATCGCGTGCTGCCACGCAATGAACTTAAGCCTCGCGTTTGAGCGAACCAAGGCAACGAACCTGCCAACCGACGCCATAGCCCGAACCCCGCTCCAGAACCCCGGCGGCGATCATATCAGAATGGGCTGGCATTCACAACTTCGTGATGGACGTCCAAAGGTATCACCGGCAAGCGCGCATCCGTGATCCGTCATCTATGCCTATCTGGTGCCTAAATCGACGCGATTCGCACGGTTTGCCTCATCTTTACCTTTTATATCAGCATATTATATCAACTAACACAAGAGAATCGTAATCCCTTGGTCGTTCTGTACCTTAAAGATGCCGCTCGAAATCCATCCTGCTGTGCAATATCCGAACGACATCAATCCCGTAAGGATACCGCCGGAAGAAAATCACGTGCGACCCGACCGGGTATTTCCAATACCCCCGCCGGATGTCATCGCACGAACGGGCAAGGCCGGGCGCAGCCACCAAGCTCTCGACCGCCAGATACTCGACCGCCAGATAGATGTCCCGGACATACCTCTCCGCCTGCCCGCCGCCCCAGCGATCAACCGTATAATCCCAGATGTCCTCAAGGTCCGCCTGCGCGCGAGGCGAAAGCCGATAGCCGCTCACGCCCTCGACGTTCCAGCCCCGCGCTTGCGAGCAATAAACGCCTCGAAATCGAACGCCTCCGGCTCGCCGCTCTCTTCGCCCTCGATCAAAGCCGCCCGCAGCGCCGCCAGCTTCGTCTCCTGGTCCTCCAGCAGCCGCAGGCCCGCGCGAACCACATCGCTCGCATTGCCATACCGGCCCTGAGCGACCTGCTCCTCAATAAATCCAGTGAAATGCTCGCCGAGGCTGACAGACGTGCTCTTGCCCATGATCATGCCCTCCATGACCAAAGTACCAAAATCCGGTACCCGCCGCAAGCAACCCTACCCCAACCCCGCCACCCGGAACGGGCAATCCCCGAACGGGTCAGCGCAAATCCGCCCCCCCGATTGGCTGCACAACCCCGACCCGCCCTCCAGCGTCCGCCGCACCAGATCCCCCAGCGACGCGATGAACCCGGCATCCGAGTTCTGCGTCGGCACCCGGAAATACCCCGGCACCCCCAGCTCCACCGCCAAGTCCCGGTACTCCACATCCAGTTCCACCAGCGTCTCGGTATGTTCCGAAACAAACGCTATCGGCACCACCAGCACGGCCGAACCATCCTTCGCCGCCCGCTCGATCTCGGACTCCGTCGACGGATCGATCCATTTCTGCGGCGTCGCCCGCGACTGGTAGCAGACGCTCCAATCCAGCTCGCCGCCCCACGCCGCCACCACCGCGCCGACGGTCTGCTCCACCTGCCACTGATACGGATCGCCGTTCTTGATAATGATCTCCGGCAGCCCGTGCGCCGAGAACAGCACCCGCAGCGGCACCGAAGGGTCCAGCTCCGCCCGCGCCTTCGCGTAAGCCGCCTTCACCAGCGCCGTCGTCGCGTTCACATACCCGGGGTCGGTCGGATAGCAGCACAGCATCGTCGACTTCACCAGCAGCCGCGCCTTCAACGACGCCTCCCGCCACGCCGCCACCGAGCTCCCGGTCGTCGTGGTCGAGAAATGCGGATACAGCGGCAGCAGGACGATCTCGTCCGGGTCCCACGCCTTCACCGCCAGCGCCGTCTCCAGGCTGAACGGATGCCAGTAGCGCATGGCGATGAAGCATTTCGCATCCAGCTCCGGCAACGCCGCCTCCAGCGCCGCCGCCTGCTCCCGGGTCAACCCCAGCAGAGGCGACCGTCCCCCCAGCAGGGCGTAATTCGCCGTCGCCCCCGGGACGCGGGCCTTGGCGATGATCCGCGCCAGGAACGGGCGGATGAAGAACGGCACCCGCAGGATGGCGGGGTCCTGGAACAGGTTCATCAGGAACGGCCGGATTGCCTCCGGCGAGTCCGGACCGCCCAGGTTGAACAGGACGATCGCCACCCGGCGGCGGCGCTCGGACGCGGGCACGTCCGGGCCGCCGCCGGTCTCCGGCAAGGCGGAAGGCAGGCTCTCGCCCACCATGAAGTTGCGTTCAAATCGGCTGAATTGCCTATCCGGCACGCACGATCTCCAGAAGTGCCGCGACATGCTCCGGCGGCGTCTGTGGCACGATGCCATGGCCGAGGTTGAAGATGAACGGCCGGCCGCGCATCGCATCCAGGATGCTCTCCGCCTCGGTCTTCAGCGCCGCCCCGCCGGCAACGACCGCCAGCGGGTCGAGGTTCCCCTGCACCGCGATATGCGCCGGCAGCATCTCCGCCGCCACGGCGATATCCGCGCCGGTGTCGATGCCGACACCGTCCACGCCGGTGGCGCCGTATTCGCCCACCATGACGCCAGCGAGGCGCGGGAAACCGATCAGCTTGACCCCGGGATGCCGCGCCCGAAGTGCGGCGACGATCTTCGCGGCCGGAGCGATCACATGCGCCCGGAATTGCAGCGCCGACAGCACGCCGGCCCAGCTATCGAACAGCATCAGCGCTTCCGCTCCGGCGACCACCTGGGCCGACAGATACTCGATCGTCGCATCCGTCAGCGTGTCGATCAGGCGCTGGAACAGCGCCGGCTTGCCGTACGCCATGGTGCGGACATTGGCAAAATCCTTCGATCCGCCGCCCTCGATCATGTAGCAGGCGACGGTGAACGGCGCGCCGGCAAAGCCGATCAGCGCGGTGTCGGCAAATCCCTCGGCCAGCAGGCCAGCGCGGATGCGGCGCACGGTTTCCATGATGGGCTGCACCCGGTCGATCACCCGGGACGGGTCCAAAGCGACCACCGCCGCCTCATCGCGCAGCGGCGGCAACACCGGGCCTTCGCCTTCCTTGAATTCCAAACCGTGCCCGAGCGCCCAGGGCAGCATCAGGATGTCGCTGAACAGGATCGCCGCGTCGAAGCCGTAGCGGCGTATCGGCTGCAATGTGACTTCGGTCGCCAGTTCGGGGTTGACGCACAGGGCGACAAAATCGGGGACCGCGGCGCGCACCTTGCGGTATTCAGGGAGGTAGCGCCCCGCCTGCCGCATCAGCCAAACCGGCGGCGGCCATACCGCCTCGCCGTCGAGACTCCGTAAAAATCGTTTCATGTTAACGTCCATTCATCCGAGATAGGCCGGAGCCGCCTGTCTCCAAGTAATGGACACTCCGGTCAAGCCAGTTCGGTGACAATCTCGCTGAACACGGTCCCTGCGTCCAGCGCGGCGGCGATGCGCGCCATCGGGACGGACCAGTCGCCGGGCTGATCCTGGCGGAAAATGCGCAAACGCGGATACCACGGGCTGTCCGAGCGTCCATGCAGCCAGCGCCAGCAGCCGTCGTAGCGGTCGAGCAGCAGCACCGGCTTGCCGACAAGCCCGGCCAGATGCACCACGCTGGTGTCGACGCTGACCACCGCGTCCAGGGTGGCGATGATCGCGGCGGTGTCGAGAAAATCGGTCACGCCCGCCATCGGGTCCTCCAGTTCCAGCCCGGCGGGCGCCGGCTGCCGGGCTGGCGGCCCCGCCTGCAGGCTGACGAAGGTCATGCCGGGCAGCTCGGCCAGCCGGGCGAACGCCGCCAGTCCGGCGGAGCGCCGCCGATCGAGCGTGCGGAATCCGGGGGCGCTTGGGCGGGCCTGCCCGGCCCAGACCAGGCCGATGCGGCGGGCAGGGCGCGGCGCTTCCTCCCCCGCCGTCATGGCCCGGCCATGACGAGGGGGGAAGGCGGCATCGAACGCCAGCGCCGGCACCGGCGGAACGGTCGCGACGGTGGTGCCGAACACCCTCGGCAAACTGAACATCGGGCAGACGAAATCATGCGGCGGCAGCGCGGCCGGGTCCGATACCACCTCGGCCACACCGGGAACGAGGCGCATGATGCGCACCAGCTCCCGTGGCACGCAGGCGACGACCCGCGCGCCCAGTTCCGCCAGCAGCGGCAGGTAGCGCAGGAACTGAAGCGTATCGCCGAACCCTTCCTCATGCAGCGCCAGCACGGTGCGGCCCGCCAGACGAAAGCCCCCCGCCAGCGTCGGCAGCGCCCGGGACCGGTCGAACCCCGGCACCGCCGCCAAATCCATGCGGTATTCGTAATCCTGCCATGCCCTTTCCCAGGCGCCGGCCTGCAACAGCGCCACCGCCCGGTTGACGCGGAACTGCGGGTTCTCCGGCTCCAGCGCCACCGCGCGGTCATGCGCCATGATCGCCTTCTGGAACTCGCCCTCGATCTTCAGCACGACGCCGAGATTGGACCATGTCGGCGCCGCCGACGGATTGAGCGCGATCGCGATCTTGAAGCTGCTGATCGCCGAGGCGAACCGGTTGAGCTCCGCCCGCGCCATGCCCTTAAGGTGCTGCGCCGCCGCATCGCCCGACAGACCGGCCAGGACCGCCTCGGCCGCGTCCGGATCGTCCGTCTCCAGCAGGAACCCGGCGAAGGCCCGCCGCAGCCGGCTGTCGGAGGGCGCCAGATCGAGGCAGGCGCGGAACTGCCGCGCCACCAGAGCCCTTGGCAAAGCCGGCTTCAGCCGCGCGAGGTCCAGGCAGGGATGCTCCGCCTCCGGCCGTGCCGCCGCGACGGAGGCCAGCAGCGGGGCGGCGCGCTCCGCCTCGCCCATCGCCGCGATGGCCAGCGCCGCCAGCAAATCGGCCTGCACATTGCCCGGTTCGGCTGCCCGAACCGCCTGCGCCGCCGTCTCCGCTTGTCGCCAGCAGCCGGAGGCCAGCAAACGGAAGGCGGCGGCAATCAGTTCAGTCGAAGCCATCGGCGGTCTCTCCGTGCGGAAAGCCGCATCATGATCGGCAAAGCTTAAGAAGCGGTTACCAGCGGTCCGCTCCCGGTTCACTTTCCAGGTCGGATGTCGGCCGCCGCGCCGGGCCGCTTCACGCCGACCAGAGTGGAGCCGCCGGCGATCGCCATCTTGAAATCCGCATGCAATTCAGTGGCGACGGGTTGTTCGAGCAACGCGGTCAGGTCGGCCTCGATGAGGTCGCGCACGGTCATGTCCGCGAACGCCTCCGCCAGCGGCTGCGCGAGGCCGTTGCGCCACACCGTCAACATCCACTGCACGGCGACGGCCGGATGGTGGTGCCAGCCGATTTCGACGGACGTTATGTCGCAGAAGGGTTCGAAAAGGCTGCGGTTTCCCAGCGGCGTGGCGTTGAAGTAGTGATGCGGGTAGCCGTGCATCGGGGACATGAACGGGTAGTCGATGATCACCGTTCCGCCCGGCTTCAATACCCGCCCGATCTCCCGGGCCACTTCCCACGGCCGCTTGACGTGTTCCATGACCGCGAATGACAGCACGAAATCGAACTGCTCGTCGGCGAACGGCATGTCTTCGGCAACGGAGATCACATCCGTGCTGATCGACCGGTAGATGTCCAGGTTGACGATGTTGGCATGATAGACCGGGCGCACGCCGGCGCCGACATCCAGGAACAGCCTGTCGCGGTTGGATGCAATCAGCGCCAGGATGGGTGCGGTATAGGGATGGGCCGAAACCGGCATTTCGTCCGGGATGCGGAATTCCTCCGCCAGCGCCGGCGACAGGAAGCTGATCGCCTCGCCGGGGATGCGTTCCTGCGCGGCGGGATAGCGAAACCTGAGACGAGCGAGCTTTCGCTCGCGCATCGCGGCCACTGACGCGGCCGCGTCGGGAGAATCGTTTGCGATTTCCTCGCGGAGCGCCTCAGCCATGCGGCTTGTGTTTTCGAAGCACGGCTTTCTCCCCCATGGCGAAGCCTCAAGCCGGCGCGCGCCGCCATGGCGGCATGTCGCCGCGGTTGCCTAACGAAATTCCGATCCGACTGCCAGCTTAAAGGCACCCGGTCGACGGAGCCTGCCAAACCGCCGCTTGCGGGCCGGTAACATTTTGCAAGATATGCACGAGGAGACGGTCCAGGGCGTTGAACGGCGGCGGGCACCGCCCGGTCGCCGGCAAGGACCGTATTTCACGTGGGTCGTTGCTCAGAAGGGCGGCGCCCTGTAGCGTTATCTTACATCAGGAAGCCGGATATCAGACTGTTCATGACCGCCCGCACGCTCCTGGCCGCCATGGTGCTCCTCGCCGCGCCAACGGCCGCCACCACTCTTCTGGCCAGCCCGCCTTCCCAAGCCGGCACGGACCATCCGACACCGGACCACCTGACCATCGTGACCCGGGACGACTCGCTGCAGCGGGCGATCCAGGCGGCGTATGTGCAGCCCTTCACTGCGGCCACGCAGGTGCATGTCGTGCAGCAGGTTTGGGAGGGCGGCCTGGATACGCTGCGCAGCCAGCTCAAGGCGCCCGGCAACACCTGGGACCTGATCATGGTGGACCCCGACGAGCTCGCGACCGGCTGCGATGCCGGTCTGTTCGAGAAGCTCGACTGGTCCGCCATCGGCGGCAAGGACCACTACGCGCCGCAGGCCGCCAGCGATTGCGGGCTGGGCGCGGTGGTCATCGACACCGCGCTGGCCTGGGACAAGGACAAGCTGCCGATAACGCCGTCCTGGGCGGATTTCTGGGATGTGGCGAAATATCCCGGCAAGCGCGGCCTGCGCAAAGGCGTGCGCGGCAACCTGGAGATCGCCCTGATGGCGGACGGCGTCGCGGCGGGCGACGTCTACCGTACCCTGAATTCAGCCGACGGCCAGGACCGCGCCTTCCGCAAGCTCGATCAGCTCAAGCCCTATATCGTCTGGTGGTCGTCCGAGGCCGAGGCGGCGAAGATCCTGGCCTCCGGCGACGTCTTGATGACCAGCGCGCCCAGCGGCCAGATCGCCACCGCGGGGGAGACCGGGCATCGCAGCTTCGGGCTGCAGTTCGCCGGCAGCCTCTACGAGATGGAGAGTTGGGTGATCGCCAAAGGCAGCGCCGCGCTGCGCCAGGCGCAGCAATTCCTCTATTTCACCGGCATGCCCGCGATCGAGGCGCGGCTGCTGCGGCAGAGTGGCGTGTCGGGGCTGGTCAAGGGCCTGAATGACGGGCTGCCGCCCGATCTTCTGGCGATATCCCCGGCCAATCCGGCGAACCAGAGCGGCGCATTGCGCATCGATTCCGGGTTCTGGCACGACAATCTGGCGAAGCTCCGCCAGCGCTTCGACACCTGGCTCGGGCATTAGTGCGGGTTTCGTCCGGGGATCGCTGGTCCGAAGGCCGGGAATGCTGCGCGGGTGCCGCCCGAAATAGCCAAAAAGGTGCAAATCCAAGAGTTTCCGACCCGAACCGCGCAATCGCGCTTTGCACGGCACGATTCCCAATGCGATAGTAGCCCCAGATGCGCGTCCTCTATCACATCCCGCTATCGCCGTATGCCCGCAAGGTGCGCCTTGTGCTGGCGGAAAAGCGGCTTCCGTACGAGCTCCGGCAGGAGAAGATGTGGGAGCGGCGGCCGGAATACCTCGAACTCAATCCGGCCTGCACGGTGCCGACCCTGGTCGAGGACAACGGCTTGGTGATTCCCGACTCCGGCGTGATCTGCGAGTATCTGGAAGAGGCTTATCCGGACAGCACGCTGATGGGCCGCACCCTGGCCGAACGGATCGAGGTGCGCCGTCTCGCCGCTTGGTTCGACGGCAAGTTCGCCGCCGAGGTCACCAACAGCCTGTACGGCGAAAAATACCTCCGGCGCCTGACCGGCCGCGGCAACCCCGATCCGGCGGCGATCCGAATGGGCTTTACCGCGCTGCGGTATCATCTGGATTACATCGCCTGGCTGGCCGAAACGCGCAAATGGCTGGCGGGCGCCAGCCTCTCGGTCGCCGACTTCGCCGCCGCGGCGCATCTGTCAACGCTGGACTTCCTCGGCGAGGTCGATTGGACCATCTCGCCGGCCGCCAAGGACTGGTATGCGCGAATGAAGTCGCGGCCGAGTTTCCGGGGTGTGCTGGCGGATCGCGTGCCGGGATCCACGCCGCCCGCGCACTATGCGGACCTGGACTTCTGAACACCGATGCCGGGCGGCTGGCGACAGCCGGCGTTACACTTTGAATTGCATCGCATCCGTTGCGTTTCGTTTTTTGCGGTATACAGTGGCTGCGTCACCCATCACGGGAGCCAACCATGTCAACCACGAAAACCCTGGTCCGCACCGCCGCCGCCATATGCCTTACGGTCCTGCTGTCCGGCTGCGTCATCGCCCCCGCGTGGGGGCCGTACTACCACCCGCACCACTACTACGGATACTGATGGCGTGATCGGCCAGCCTGCCACTCGGACCGGCGGCCGCCCCACCGCCCGGGCGGCCGCCGCTCTCGAAACCACCATTCTCGACCATGCCACCGCCGTCTTCCTGGCCGAAGGCTATGCCGCGACGACGATCGAGGCGATCGCCCGCGCCTGCCGCGTCGCCAAGCGCACGATTTATGCGCGCTGGGACGGCAAGCCGGAGTTGTTCCGCGCCGTGCTCGAACGGCTGATCGCCAAATGGATGTCCGCCTCGGGCGACTGGGCGGACGGCGAAACGCTGGAAGCCACGCTGAAAGCCGCGTCCGACGATATCCTGGCGGTGGCACTGACACCGGAAGCGATTGCCTTGCACCGCCTGATCATCGCCGAGAGCGGCCGGTTCCCCGAACTGCCGCGCCTGATGCACCAGGCCGGCGCCGGCGAGGGCAACGCCCGCATCGCCGCGTTGTTCGACCGCGCTATCGCCCGCGGCGAATTGCCGCCGCAGGATACCGCTTTCGCCGCGGAGCAATTCCTCAACATGCTCCTGACCGGACCGCAGCGCCGTGCCCTGGGTCTCGGCCATGCGTTCGATGAAGACCAGCTCCAACGATGGCGTGATCACGCCATCGCGTTGTTTATTTCGGGTGCCGGCAGCTTGAGGTTGCTACGGACTGCGGAATGATGGTACCGCACTGCGGCAAGGACGGCAGGGAAGTTCGCACTTATGAAGCTGTTGCTGACCGGCGGATGCGGGTTCATCGGTTCCGCGGTCGTTAGGAATTTGCTCCGCCACACCGGCCACGTGGTGGTGAACGTCGATAAGATGACCTATGCCGCGTCCGAGGACGCGCTCGAGGACGGCGTCGGCCACAATCGCCACATCCTGGTGAAAGCCGATATCGCCGATGCCGCTGCGATGCGGCAGGTGTTCGAAACCCACGACCCCGACGCGGTGATGCATCTGGCGGCGGAAAGCCATGTCGACCGCTCGATCGACGGGCCGGCCGACTTCGTCCAGACCAACGTCGTCGGCACCTTCATCCTTCTGGAAGCGGCGCGGCGTCACTATAGCGGGCTGACGCAGGCGCGAAAGGACTCATTCCGTTTCCATCACGTCTCCACCGACGAGGTATTCGGCGCGCTCGAAGCCGATGATCCGCCGTTCACCGAAACGACGCCGTACGACCCCCGCAGCCCCTATTCCGCGACCAAGGCAGCCTCCGACCATCTGGTGCGCGCCTGGAACCACACCTACAAGCTGCCGACGATCGTATCGAATACCTGCAACAACTACGGACCCTGGCAGTTTCCGGAAAAACTGATCCCGCTGGTGACCTTGAACGCCCTGGAAGGCCGCGAACTGCCGGTCTACGGCGACGGCTCCAACATGCGCGACTGGCTGTTCGTCGAGGACCACGCCGAGGCGCTGATCCGCGTCGTCGAGCAAGGCGCGCCCGGCGAAACCTACGCCATCGGCGGCCGTCAGCCGCGCACCAACCTCCAGGTGGTCAAGGCGATCTGCGCCCATCTCGATCTGCGCGTTCCCGACCAGGCGAGCCCGCGCGATCGGCTGATCCGGTTCGTAGCCGATCGGCCGGGGCACGATTTCCGCTACGAGATTGATCCGACCCGGTCGGAGGCGGCGCTGTCCTGGAAGGCGCCGCATGATTTCGAAACCGGGCTGGCGCGCACCATCGACTGGTATTTGGACAACCGCGCCTGGTGGGAAAAGCTGCGTGCGGCGCGTTATGCCGGCCAGCGGCTTGGCACGGCAACAGAAGGTAAAGGAAAAGCGGCATGAAGGGCATTCTGCTGGCCGGCGGATCGGGCACCCGCCTGCATCCGATGACTCAGGCGGCGTCGAAGCAGCTTCTGCCGGTCTACGACAAGCCGATGGTCTACTATCCGCTTTCGACCCTGATGCTGGCCGGGATCCGGGACATCCTGCTGATCTCCACGCCGGAGGACCTGCCGCAGTTCCGCCGGCTGCTCGGCGACGGTTCCCGCTTCGGCGTGCGCTTCGAATATGCCGTGCAGCCCTCGCCGGACGGCATTGCGCAGGCTTTCCTGATCGGACGCGACTGGCTGGAGGGGCAACCCTGCGCCCTGGCGCTCGGCGACAACATCATCCATGCCGATCACCTGTCGAAGTTGCTGCGGACCGCGGCGGGGCGGCCCGTGGGGGCCAGCGTGTTCGCCTACCAGGTGCGCGATCCGGAACGCTATGGCGTGGTCGCGTTCGACGCCAACGGCCGCGCGGTGGAGGTGGTGGAAAAGCCCGCCGCGCCCACCAGCAACTGGGCGATCACCGGCCTCTATTTCTATGACCAGCATGTCAGCGACATCGCGCCGCAGATCAAGCCATCCGCCCGCGGCGAGCTCGAGATCACCGACCTCAACCGCGCTTATCTCGACATGGGCACGCTGCATGTCGAGAAACTGTCGCGCGGCTGCGCCTGGCTGGATGCCGGCACGCCGGACAGCCTGCTGCAGGCGGCGACCTTCGTGCAGACGATCCAGTCGCGCACCGGCATGCTCGTCGGCTGCCCCGAGGAGGTCGCCTTCCGCATGGGATTTATCGACGCCGATCGGCTGCGCGAGCATGCGAAAGGGTTGGGCAAGACGGAACTCGGGCGGGTGCTGATGGAACTGGCCGAGGGAGAACTGTCTTGAATGTCGAAGATCTGGCGATCGCCGGCGTCAAGCTGATAAGCCCGCCGCGGTTCCGCGATCCGCGCGGCTTCTTCTCCGAAACCTGGAACCAGGCGCGGTTCGCGGACGCGGGCATTGCGGGACCGTTCATCCAGGACAACCACGCCGTCTCCAACGGCATCGGCGTCCTGCGCGGCCTGCACTGCCAGATCGGCCCGAACGCCCAGGGCAAGCTGGTGCGGTGCGTGAAGGGCGCGATCTACGACGTGGCGGTGGATGCGCGGACGGGATCTCCGACGTTCGGGAAATTCGTCGGCGCGACGATCAGCGCCGAGAACTGGACGCAGATCTGGGTGCCTGCCGGCTTCCTGCACGCCTATTGCACGCTGACCGAGGAAACCGAGGTGATCTACAAAGTCACCGGCGCCTACGACAAGGCGGCCGAACGCGGGGTGATCTGGAACGACCCGGACATCGGCATCGATTGGCCGATCGCTGCCGAGCAGGTGATCCTGTCGGAAAAAGACAAGGTCCTGCCGCGCCTGAAGGACCTGCCGCCGCTGTTTCATGCCTAAGCGGGCTGTCTCCGGCACTTTCCCGTCATGGCCCGGTGCGTCCGTGCCACCTGTCGCGGCACCCTCCGGCGAGGGTGGCGCGCTTGCGTATCCGGCCCATTGACCCGCGGAGCTCGCCCATGCCTGACCGCAGCATCTTCGTGACCGGCCCCATCTTGGTGACCGGATCGACCGGCCAGCTGGCCTCCGCCCTGGCCGCTTCCGGCAGCGGCATCTACCGCGCCGGCCGGCCGGACCTCGACTTCGACCGTCCGGATTCGATCGAAGCCGCATTCCAGGCCGCCAATCCGAGGCTGGTGATCAACGCCGCCGCCTATACTGCCGTCGATGCGGCGGAAAAGGACATCGACGCCGCCTACCGTGCCAACCGCGATGGGCCGGCGATCCTGGCCAGGCTGTGTGCCGAGGCCGATATCCCGCTGATCCACGTCTCGACCGACTACGTCTTCGACGGGACCAAGCCGGAGCCGTATGTCGAAACCGATCCGGTCGGGCCGCAGGGCGTTTACGGCGCCAGCAAGCTGGCCGGCGAGCAGGCGGTGACCGGGTCCGGCGCCAAAGCGATCATCCTTCGCACCGCCTGGGTCTATGCCGCCACCGGCAAGAACTTTGTCCGCACGATGCTGGCCCTCGGCAAGACCCGCGATCGCCTGACCGTCGTCGGCGACCAGCGCGGCTGCCCGACCACCGCGGCGGATCTGGCTGACGCTATCCTGGCGATCAGCGCGCTGATTGACCGCTCCGGCTGGCAGGAGTCCTACCGCGGCATCTTCCATGCTTCCGGCACCGGCGCGACCACGTGGCACGGGTTGGCGGTCGCGACCTTCGAGGAGGCGGCACGGCACGGCGCCAAGGTGCCGGAGGTCGCGCCGATCGCTACCGCCGACTGGCCGACAACGGCGAAGCGGCCGGCGAATTCGCGCCTGGACTGCACGAAGTTGCGGGAGGTCTTCGGCGTTTCCCTGCCGCACTGGCGGGAGAGCCTGACGCGGACAGTTGATGCAATTTATGCCACCGCTCCGCCGTAACTGCGGTCAGCTTGTCGGTGTTGCTCCGCTTCGGGGCTGTGCTGTGTCTTTTCCACCGCGATGCGACGCAGATCAGGCAGAGGCGATTTCGTGCCGCGCATCCAACGGCCGGTCTCAAGCCCATGGTCGTGAACGCGACTCTTCGGCTGCACTTACCGATCGTCATGCCGGCGAAGCATGCCCCTGGCGTAAACCGGGGGCGAACTACCATGCAAATAGCCGCACGAGCACGCGCCGGTGGACGTCATGGCGGGCGCAGGCCCGCCATCCACGACTTCGCTCGCGTCATCTCCGCAAGGCGTGGATGGTGGCCCTACGGCCACCATGACGTCCGACCTGACGCCGGCGATATTTGCCGTCATCGTGGTGCGGCCACCGCCGCTGGTTGGCTCTGCGTCGAATCGCGGTCTCTATCCGCACACCTACGTCGCCGGTTGGCACCTCAGGGCGGCACCCGCCATGACAAATCATCCGTTTCCCGTCATTGTGCGGCCACGCTTCTGAACGGAACACGATGCCCCGGCTGATCGAAATCGTCCTTTTCCTGGCCCCCTTCGTCGGGTTCGCGGTCTGGCGGCTGGTGTTTCCCTCGCCGCTGCCGCCTCTTTGGCTGGTCGCCTCGCTGGCGGCCTTCCTGGCGGTGATGCTGGCGGCCTTGCTCTGGATGTGGCACGCCGATGCCGGGGACGCGAACATCCGCTACGTGCCCGCCCGCATGCAGGATGGCCGGGTCGTCAAGCCGCAGCCCCAGCCGCCGTGACGCACGCTGAAACCGCGGCGCTGCGCCTGGACCCGCCGCCGTTTCGGGACGACACCGCGCTGGCCTCGGTATGGGATGCGCTGCCGGAGGCGCGGATTGCCGGCGGCGCGGTGCGCGATGTCCTGGCGGGCCGTCCGGTGTCCGATATCGACCTGGCGACACCGCGAACCCCGGACGCGGTCACCGAGGCGCTGCGGCAAGCCGGTCTGCGCGTGGTGCCGACAGGGCTTGCTCATGGGACGGTGACCGCCGTGGCGGACGGCCGCGGGTTCGAGGTGACCACCCTGCGGCGCGACGTCGAAACCGACGGCCGCCACGCCCTGGTTGCCTTTACGGCCGACTGGCGGCAGGACGCCTCGCGGCGGGATTTCACCATCAATGCCATGTCGATGGCGCGCGACGGCAGCGTGTTCGATTACTTCGGCGGCGCCCCCGATCTCGCCGCCGGCCGCGTCCGCTTCGTCGGCGATCCGGCGACACGGATCGCCGAGGACTATCTTCGCATCCTGCGCTTCTTCCGGTTCCACGGGCGCTATGGACGCGTGCCCCCGGATGAAGACACGGTCGCCGCGTTGCGCGCCGGCATTCCCGGCCTGGCGAGGCTGTCGGTGGAGCGGATCTGGAACGAACTCGCGCTGATCCTGAACGCGGACGATCCGTCGGCAACCGTCGCGCTGATGCACAGCCTGGGCGTCTGGGGCGCGGTGCTGCCGGAAGCGGCAGCGATCTCACGGGCGCAAGGGCTGCCGAACGATGCGCTGCTGCGCCTGGCGGCGATGCTGACCGGCGATCCGCTGGCACTTTCGCTCCGGCTGAAGCTTTCGAACGAGGACCGCGATCGGCTGGTCCGGCTGCTGACCACGCCCTCCCCGCAAGCCGGTGATGATGACGGCGCGCTTCGCCGCCTGCTGGCGGATCACGCGCCGCGGGATCTGATCGACCGCGTGTGGCTGGACGGCGGCCCGGAGAGTTTGCGGCAGCGCCTCGCCGCGATGGCGCGGCCGGTGTTCCCGCTGGAAGGCCGCGACGTTGTGGCGCTCGGCATCGCGCCCGGTCCAATCGTGGGCAGCCTGCTGCGGCAGGTGCGGCAGTGGTGGCTGGAGGGCGGCTGCACCGCGGACAAGGCGGCATGCGAGGCGGAACTGATCCGGCGATCTTGCGCCCCGCCCTGATCTGCCCAACATGGACGCAAAGAGGTGATATCTATGGCAAATATCGAAATCTACACGCAGGCATGGTGCCCGTATTGCGAGCGTGCCGTGCAACTGCTGACCAGCAAGGGCGTCGCGTTCCGGGAGATCGACGCGCCGGGCGGCTCGCCTGAGCGGGCGGAAGCGCGAAGGCGGTCCGGGGGCCGGACCAGCGCGCCGCAGATTTTCATCGACGGCCGGCATATCGGCGGCTGCGACGACCTGATGGCGCTGGAGCGGGCGGGAAAGCTGGATGCCTTGCTCGCCCCGGGGTGAATTTCATTGGCGCCCTTCCGGCTTGGGTGCAAGATTGCGGCATGATTTGTAACTATGATGGCTCCCGTCAGGACGCGGCATGATTCACTACCAGTTGCGGTGCAGCCAGGACCACGGCTTCGACGGCTGGTTCAAGGATAGCGCCACGTTCGAACAGCAGGCGAAGCTCGGCCTGATCGAGTGCCCGGAGTGCGGCGGCACCGAGGTCGATCGCGCGCTGATGGCGCCGGCGGTGGCCAGGCGCGCGTCCTTGCCCGTGCCGGTCGACGCACCGCAGCCTCCGGCGGCTGCGGCTGCGGCTGCGGCATCGCCGGCGACTGAGGCGCCAGCCGCGGTGCCCGCGGAGGTGAAGCTGGCCGGCGGCCGCATCCCCGCCCAGGTGGTGGCCGTGCTCCAGCGCATCCGCGCCGAGGTCGAGAAGAACTGCGACTATGTCGGCCCGGACTTCGCGGATGAGGCGCGCAAGATCCACCACGGTGAAACCGAGCCCCGCAGCATCTACGGCGAGGCCACCGAAGAGGAGGCGGAAAGCCTCGCCGAGGAGGGGATCGATGTCGGCCGCATCCCCTGGGTGCCGCGCGCCGACGGGTAAACGGCGGGACGCACGGGTCATTATACGCACCGGCGACGGAGTTCGCGATGTCGGGCCCATGCCGTCTAGAGGCGCGTCGAGCGCTTCGCCAGCACCATCAGAGCAATGATGAGTGGCGGGCAGATGATGTCCATATAGAATGGAACACCTGCATTGCCCGGCGCAAAGTTGCCGGTATCCGCCATCTGCCTGACATGCCCGACGGCGTCCCCGAGCAGGGAGATCGAGGCGGCGGTGACGGCCGCCGCCTTGAAGTTCAGATCGCTCCAGAAGGCCACACAGGCGGTCACGCCGATGGCCAGGTCAGCCATACCAACCTCGAACTGGAACGGGCTGACCTGCCATCCAATGTAAGCCGCCGCGACCGCGGGAAAGAAGACATGGTAGATCCCGGCCCATATCCCCGTGAGGCCGATCGGCAGCAGGAGAAGCCAGGCCAGAAGCCGCTCAGCCGTCGAACCGTTGCGACGTAACGATGCCATGATGACCGCGATCACGAACAGCACCGCTGGCAGATTCTGTAACAGAAAGCGTATGAGTTGCGCCATCATCTCCCGTCCATGTGGTGATGCGCGCGCGGAACAAGGCTCTCCCGCCTGCTCGCCAACATCGGCAGTAGATGCCGCTCCATCCCGGATGCACCCGGGCACCCGCGTTTCGCGGGCAGCGCCACCCTCACAACAACGATTTCGCGTGCTCCAGCACCATGTCGCACACCTTGTGCGTAACCTGCTCCTTCACCCCGCTGCCACTCAGGCTGAAACTCTGGCCGTTCCCGGTTTGCAGCAGGCCGTTGTTGCCGGCCTTGAAGCCGCTGTCGTTGGCGCCCTGTCCGGAACCGGTCACCTTGCTGACCACCGAATCCTTGACCGAGGTCGCCGCGCTGCCGCTGACGAAGTTGTTGCGGACGCAGTACTGCAGCACCCCGGCCGTGTTGCTCGGGCTGGCCTGGCCGACGGACGGCAGCCCTCCGGTCAGCCCGCCGAGCGCGCCGCCGCCTTGTGCCGATCCGACGGCGCCCTTCAACTGATCCATCAACTGCGCGCTGGCAGGTGGTGCCTGCACCGCGAGCGCAGCCAGGGCGGCAAAGCCCAGCAGAGACGATGTAAGACGCATTGCGATCCTCCCGGTGATTGATAACCCGGAAGATGCGGCCATCAGCGGATTGCGCACACCCGCCGCGGAGCCTTGTCGCGCCATCGTGACGCCGGATCACTCCGCCGGGATCGGCTCCGCCGCGACATCGCCGGTCAGGTCCACCTCCACGTCGCCGCGCAGCACCTTCCGCGCCAGGGCCACGTCCAGATCGCCCTCCCACGCGCCGATCACCACCGTGGCGACGCAGTTGCCAATCAGGTTGCCCAGGGCGCGCGCCATGCCGATGAACCAATCGACCGACAGCACCAGCACCAGGCCGATCGCCGGGATCGCCGGAACGGCGTTCAGCGTCGCCGCCAGGATGACGATCGCGGACCCCGGCACGCCATGCGCCCCCTTCGAGGTCACCAGCGAAATCCCCAGCACCAGCAGCAGGTCGCCGAACGACAGCGGCGTATTGGTCGCCTGTGCGATGAACACCGTCGCCAGGGTCAGGTAGATCGAGAACGCATCGAGGTTGAACGAGTAGCCCGTCGGCACCACCAGCCCGACGACGGAGTCCTTGACGCCCATCCGCTCCAGCTTGCGCATGATCTGCGGCAGCACCGCGTCGGACGAGGCGGTCGCGAGGACGATCGTCAGCTCCTCCCGGAAATATGCCAGGAAGCGCAGGATGTTCAGCCCGGTGGCCAGCCGCATCACCGTCCCGAGCACAACGAGGACGAAGATCGCCACCGCCACCCAGAACAGCGCGACCAGGGATATCTGTTGCCGCAGCGACCCCGGGCCGTATTGGCCTACAGTATAGGCAACCGCCCCCAGCACGCCCAACGGTGCCAGCCGAATGATCAGTCCCATCGCTTTGAACAGCACGACGGAGACGGACTCGACCATCTCCGCCACCGGCCTGCCGCGCTCCCCCACCAAAGCGAGGCTGACGCCGAAAATCACGGCGAAGAACAGCACCTGAAGCACGTCGTTGCGCGCCAGCGCGTCGAACGAGGTCGTCGGGATGATGTTCAGGACGAAGCTGCCGATGCCGCCGCCCTGAAGCTTGTGGGCGTTGTCGGCATAGGTCGCCAGCGCGTGGCCATCGAGGCTGGCGACGTTGATGTTCATCCCTTTGCCCGGAGCCACGGCGAACGCCAGCAGCAAGCCGACAATCAGCGCAATCGTGGTCATAACCTCGAAGTAGATCAACGCCTTGCCGCCGACGCGGCCGACTTTCTTCAGGTCTCCCGCTCCGGCGATGCCATGCACGACGACGCAGAACACAATCGGCGCGACGATCATCGAGATCAGCTTCAGGAAGGCGTCACTGAAGAATTTCAGCCCGGTGGCGAAACCCGGCACCGCCATGCCGAGCACGACGCCCAATACCAGCCCGGCCACAACCTGCACGAACAGCGACTTATACAAACGAGACGGCGGTAGTGCGGCAGTGTTCATGACGGCATCCTGGTTCCGGTTGCGACATCGCAAGATGTCTTGCCGCCATCCGAACCAGCAAACCCCGTGCCATCCGGCCGTGCCGCTACGTCATGCCGACGAAGGTCGGCATCCACGCCTGCTGCCTGTGCAGAGCAGGGCGTGGATGGCGGGCCTTCGCCCCATGGGCGTTAGATTAGTGGGCTCGCGAGGCGACTGCCCCCGGCCGTCATGGTGCGCGGAGGCGCACCATCCACGCCTTCTGCCGGTTTCGGCGAAGGCGTGGATGCCGACCTTCGTCGGCAACGAGGGGAAACACTGCCGCCAGAGCGCTAGTTTAACGCCTATGGGGCCTACGTCCGCCATGACGGCGCCGCCAGCCGTGCCGACGGGTCACACTCAACGCGCCTGGTGTTACGCCCCGGCGGGCATATTCCGTGACACCAGCAGCGCCGTGATCCGGTCCGCAAGCTGAGCCCCCGAAACCGGTTTGCGCAACAGCGAAAACGAGCCGCTCAACGCCCCGCCCACAGCGAGGGCGGCGCCGTCGCCGGCGTATCCCGTCAGCAGGACCGCCGGCAGCCCGGGCCGCTTTTGTTGCGCCGTGCGGATCAGGGCCAGGCCATCCATGCCCGGCATCGTCAGGTCCGACACGATGATGTCCACCCGCTCGCCGGCCGCCAGCCGGGCCAGCGCCAACGGCCCGCTACCCGACCGCAGCACCGCATAGCCTGCATCCTCAAGCGACGCGGCCAGCACATCGCAGACCAGCGCATCGTCATCGACCAGCAGCACGGTCCGGCTCTCCGAACCGGTTTGCGGGCTGGAAGAGGGCGCCTCGGGCGACGCGCGTTCGGCTGCCTGAGGCAACCAGAGCGTGACATTCGTGCCCTGACCAACCGTGCTGTCGATCGCAAGTCCGCCGCCGCTCTGCTCGACGAACCCCTTCGCCATTGCCAGCCCAAGGCCGGTGCCGCGTCCGGTTTCCTTGGTCGTGAAGAACGGCTCCGTAACCCGCGCCAGGATCGTGCTATCCATCCCGGTGCCGGTGTCCGCCACGACGATCCGCACATAGCCGCCGGGCGGCAAGCCAATCAGGTTCGGCATCGCGGCGGTCACCTCCTCGGCCTCGGCGGACAGGGTCAGCGTGCCGCCGGACGGCATCGCGTCCCGCGCGTTCGTCGCCAGATTGACCAGGACCGTTTCAAGCTGCCCGCGATCCGCCAACAGCGGCGGCAGGTTCGCGGCGACATTGACCTTGCAGGCAACCGATCCGCCCAGCGTGTGGGTCAAGACCTCGCCCATGTCGTGCAGCAGTTCGGCCGCATCCAGGCTTTCCGCGCGCAGGTCGCCGCGCCGGGCGAACGCCAGCAGGCGGCTGGTGATCGCCGCGCCGCGCCGCGCGGCATCCGCCACCATCCTGGCATTCCGCAACACACGGTCGATCTCGTTCGGCCGCCGCTCGATCAGCGCGGCCCCGCCGGCCACCGCCTGCAGCACATTGTTGAAGTCGTGGGCGATGCCGCCGGCGATCTGCCCCAATGCCTGAAGCCGTTCGGCATGCGCCGCCCGCTTCTGGGCCGCTTCCCGCGCCGCCATCTCTTCCAGCACACGCTGTTCCAGCCGCACATTGGTCTGCTGCTGGATGTCCTTGAGGCGTTTCTCGGCATCGATGTCCTGCAGGATGGCGAGAACCTCCTGCACTTCGCCATTTTCGGACCGCAGCGGCAGGCTGCCCACCTTGATCCAGGTTTCGGTTCCGTCGGCCGAGCGATGCAGGAATTCGTGTCCCGGCAGCACGGTTTCGCCGCGCAGGGCCCGCTCGATCGGGAAATCCGCGGCCGCCACGCGGGCGCCGTCGGGGTGATGCGCAATCCACTGGTCCGCCCGTCCGTTGTCCATCGACGGGATCACCGGTCCGGTCAGGGCCTGCATGATGGGATTGCCCAGGGTCAGCCAGCCGGACCGGTCAACGATGCCGACGCCGACGGGCAGGGCCTCGATGATGTCGGCCAGCCGGCTCCGCTCGGTCTCCAGCATGTGGATCAGCCGATCGCGGGATCGTTCGGCTTCGTAGCGGGCGGTGACGTCCATGTTGATGCCGACGACGCGGACGGCGCGGCCGCCGGGGGCGCGGATGATCTGGCCGCGGCCCAGCAGGCGGCGGAACGATCCGTCCGGCAGGACGACGTTGTATTCCGTGGCGAATTGAAGCCCCGGCGTCCTGATCGCGTTATCCAGTTCATCCAGCACCCGGGGCAGATCGTCCGGATCGAGCGCCCGACGCCATTCGTCCAGGCCGGGCCCGTCCGGCCGCGGCGCCAGCCCGTGCAGGAACCAGTTGTGGTCGCTCCAGGTCAGCGTATCCGCGACGATATCCCAGTCCCAGATGCCGAGATTGGCCCCTTGCCGCGCCAGTTCCAGCCGTTCCTCGTTGGTCCGCAGTCCCGCCTCGGCCTTGCGCAGATCGGTTATGTCGATCTGATTGAGCAGCACCAGGGTCCGGCCGCCGACCACCAGAGGACCCACCGAGACCAGCAGGTCGCGCGGCCCTTGGCGGCCTTTCACCCGGGTTTCGTATCGCAGGGTCTGGCCCGCAGCGACCGAGCGGCAGATCTCGAAGATCCGCTCCAGGCTGGTTTCGAGCCGGAAGTCGGTGATCCGGCATCGGCGGAATTCGTCCGCCGTGCAGCCGACGAAGCCCGCGGCGGCCTCGTTGCAGTCGATGATCTGCGTGGTGTCGGGGTCGAAAAGGACCGCCCCGCTGGATGAGCGCTCGAACAACGCCCGGAAGCGCTGCTCGCTTTCCGCCAACGCCCGCGCTGCCTCCCGCCGATCGGCTGCCGCGGCCATGAGAGCGTCGGCCACGGTATCCGTTTCCGGCAGCCCCGTCGTCTCCGCGGGCCGATCGGCCGGGTCTTCGCCGGCGGCGAGGCGGCGGAGGCGTTCAATCGGCCGCGTGACCTGGCGGGAAGCGAAGCTCGCCAGCGCCAGGCCGGCGGCGAGAACGAGCAGCCCGGCCTCGGCGACATGCGCCATGGCCGCCCGCGTCGGCGCCAGCAGCACTTCCTCGGGCGCGCCGACAACCACGGACCAGCCGAACGGGGCGACCCTGGTGTAGGCAGCGACCGCCGCCGTGCCTTCGAGGGTCGGGACGGTCGCGATACCCTCCGGATGCGCTTGCACCGTGGTCCACAGTTCGGGAACGATGTGAGTACCGACGAAGCGGTCGGCGTTGGGAACACGCGCTATAACGACGCCGGCCCCGTCGACGACGGTCATGATCGTCTGCGGCGGCAAATGCTGCCGGGCGATCAGGTCCGCCATGTCCCGCGGCAGCAGCCGCAGGAACAGGTCGTATACGACCTTGTCATCACGGAACACCGGAACATCCACGCTGAACCCGGCGAGGCCTGTCGCGTGTCCGATGTGCAGGTTGGTGACGAGGGGTTGGCCCGTGGTGAACACCTCGGTTCCCGCCGCGGTGGGATCGCGATGCGAAAGCGGCGGGCGGGCGTCCGCCGGCAGACCATACGTGCGTATCCGGAACGCATCAGCCGTGGAAAGACCCAGCACCGCGCCGTGCGGCTGCCGAGCCAGGAAAGCCTGCGCCTGCCTGTCGAACTGGGCAAGGTCGTCCGACTGCAGCGCGGGCGACGTGGCCAGGGTTTCCAGGGCGGACACCCGCAATTGCAGCTCTCGCTCCACCGCCACGGCCATGCCGCGCGCCATGGTCCGAAGGCGTTCGTAGACCTGCTCGCGCTCGACCCGATAGTCCCAGTATTCCCGGAATACGCCCATGCAGACGAGCGGGACGACGCTGGCGACGACCAGCAGCAGCAAGCGCGCCCGCAACGAAAGCGCCGTCCGGCGCCGCTGCCGCGAGCCGCGGGCGGGCGGCGGGTCCGGCGGCGAAAGCGCTGGAACTCCGGCCGAACCTTTCAGACTCGCATTCCCGTCTGCATCGTGTTGAGGAAATCCGATTATCGCCTCCAGCAAATGATCACATTCTGATATCGCATTTAAACGCGGCGCGAGGGCAGCGCGATCATCATGAAGTCACAGTTCGGTGAGCACCATAAGCGCCCTACAAGGTCTCATTTAATACAAGAAACGCAGCGTTTCCATCGCTTTAATGAAGCGGGATAGGCATCCGGTCCTGACGCTGCATCCAGCGCGCAAACCCGAACATACACCAACTTCGCCGCCGGCGCGACCGGATCGGCTTCAAATCAGGCGGTTCGAAATGGTAGCGCCATCAGCGTCCGTCTGGATCAATCCGGAACGATCATGCGGATCGTCGGGAAGCAGGCGCGATAGCGTGCGCCATCGCGCGTCAGCAGCACAAGGCCGTCGGCCGCTGCATGCGCCCCGACGAAAAAATCCGACAACACGCCTGTTCGGGTACCTCCCCTGGCGCGGTAGCGCAGATACGCCTTGGCCGCCAGGAAGATGCCGGCGCGCGGCATAGGTTCCAACCGGGTCCCAATATCGGCTAGCACCGCGTCAAGGTCTTCGATGAATTCGAAGCGGGCGGACACTTCCGCATAAACGATGTCGTTGATCACCAAAGGTCCGGCGACGGAGGCTCTCTCAAGCTGCATCTGCGACCATGCTGCCCATCGCGGGTCATCGGTCACAACATCGAGGATGATATTCGAATCGATCAGTGTCACTTAATCTTCGCCGCGCATCAGAGCCATCACCTCGTCGGTGCTCAGCCCGGGCCCGGCTCTGCCGCGCAGACGATCGAACCGATGGGGAGCGGGTTCCGGAACGCCCGCCTTGCGCAAGACGATCCGGCCATCCGGGTCCATGACGAAATCGACCGAACTGCCCGGGCCGATGCTCAGCAAATCGCGCACGGACTTCGGAATGGTGACCTGACCTTTGATGGTAACGACGCTCATGACCGCGGCCTCCCGGTAATGCCCGCGAACTTATGGTATTACCCGGCATGGTTCAACCGCGTGTTTCCCCCGCCCGGGCTTCGGGTCTACAGTCGCCGCCTGCCGCCAGATCAGGAGTTCCAAGCATGGCACCGCCCCCACCCTTCGGCGCCAATTCCGCCGCCGCCCGCGACATCGCCAGCGTGATCCACCCCTACACCGATCTCGAGGCGCACCAGACGGTCGGCCCGGTGGTGATGTCGCGCGGCAAGGGCGTGCGGGTCTGGGACGAGACCGGCAAGGAATATATCGAGGCGGTCGCCGGGCTGTGGTGCGCCTCGCTCGGCTTCGACAATGAGCGTCTGGTGCAGGCGGCGGTGACGCAGTTGCGCAAGCTGCCATTCTACCATGGCTTCAACGCCAAATCGCACGACCCGATGATCGACCTGGCGGAAATGCTGCTGGCCCGCGCGCCGGTGCCGATGAGCAAGGTGTTCTTCGCCAACTCCGGCTCCGAGGCCAATGACTCGGCCATCAAGATGGTCTGGTACATGAACAACGCGCTGGGGCGGACAGCGAAGAAAAAGATCATCGGGCGGGTGAAGGGCTATCACGGCATCACCATCGGCTCCGCTTCGCTGACCGGGCTGCCGGCCAACCACCGCAGCTTCGACGTGCCGCTGCCGGGGTTCCTCCACACCATCACGCCGCATTTCTACCATGGCGCGCTGCCCGGTGAGACCGAGGACGCCTATACCACTCGCTGCGCCGAGGAGCTGGAAAAGCTGATCCTGGCCGAAGGGCCGGAGACGATCGCCGCGATGTGGGGGGAGCCGATCCTGGGGGCAGGGGGGGTTATTCTGCCGCCACGCGGGTATTTTCCGAAGATCCAGGCGGTGCTGAAGAAATACGACATCCTGTTTGTCGTCGATGAGGTGATCTGCGGCTTCTGGCGCACCGGCAACTACTGGGGCAGCCAGACTTTCGATATCGACCCGGACATCCTGGTCTGCGCCAAGGCGCTGTCGGCGTCATACCTGCCGATAAGCGCGGTGCTGGTGAATGACAGGGTGTTCCAGGCGCTGGCGCAGGAGAGCCATGCCATCGGCACGTTCGGCCACGGCTTCACCTACTCCGGTCATCCGGTGCCGGCCGCGGTGGCGATCGAGACGCTGAAGATCTACGACGAGATCGATCTCGGCGGCCAGGTTGCCGTCACCGGCCCGCATTTCCAGGCCGAACTCCGCCGCCGCTTCGCGGACCATCCGTTGGTTGGCGAGGTCCGCGGCATCGGCCTGATCGCGGCGGTCGAGTTGTCACCCGACCCGGCGACGCACGCCAACTTCGACCCGGCCGCCAAGATCGGCCCTCGGCTGGCGAAGCTGATTGAGGAGCATGGGGTGATCAGCCGCTCGGTCGCGAATGATTCGCTGTGCTTCAGCCCGCCGTTGATTATCACGAAGGATGAGATCGACGAGCTGCTCAACCGCTTCGGCAAGGCGTTGGACGAACTGACGGTGCAGCTTCGGCGGGAGCAGATCGCCGCGGTGGGGTGACAGGACGCCCCTGGAGGTTCCCGCGGTGTGGCGCCGTCAACCGCCGATCGGCTGCTTCGAGGAGACGGGCCTACCGGTAACGCCTGAGGCCGGCGTCACCTCGTAGCGCCTGGCAAGGCCATCGCCATAGTGTGGCGCAACGGATGCGCGCGGACGCGATCGTCCGGGACGGACACCAGGCTGATTGACTCCCGGCAAACGCGGCCCTGCTGTAAGCCGGCACACTCGGCCGGGAGGTTAGACGCCCATGGACGCCCGCGACCACGCCGGAGCACCGGAACGCACGCTGGACCTGGCCGTCGGGCGCCTCGACCGCTCGGGGCGCCCGGCCTACGCCATCATCGATATCGGCTCCAACTCCGTGCGCCTCGTCGTCTATGACGCCATCGGCCGGGCGCCGTTCCCGCGCTTCAACGAGAAAGCGTTCTGCCAACTGGGCGAGGGCTACGCGCGCACCGGCATGCTCACGCCGGACGGGATAGCCCGCACCCTCGCCGCCCTGCGCCGCTTTCGCGCCATCGCCGAGGCCATGGGCGTCGAACGGATCGACACCCTTGCCACCGAGGCGGTGCGGCAGGCGAGCAATGGCCCCGAGCTCGTCGCGGACATCGCCCGGCAGACCGGCCTGTCGGCGCGCATCCTGAGCGGCGAGGAGGAGGCCTATTTCGGCGCGCTCGGCGTCGTGTCCGGCTTCTACCGGCCCGCCGGGCTGACCGGCGACATGGGCGGCGGCAGCCTGGAAATGGCGGATGTCCTTGATGACAGCGTCGGACCGAACCGCATCAGCCTGCCGCTCGGCGCGCTGCCGGTGCGCCAGTTGCTGGAGGACGGCGTGGCCACCGCGAAGGCGCGGGTGGACACGCTGCTCCTGGATGGCATCCCGGGGGGCATTCGCAGCCCCACCTTCTATGCGGTTGGCGGCGGCTGGCGCGCCCTCGCCCGGGTGCATCTGGCCGCCGGCAACGCCACGGTGCGCGTGGTGCATGGCTACGCCCTGCCCGCCGCCGACGCCCGCGCGTTCGCAAAATCCATTCTCAAGCTTTCGCCGGCAAAGGTCGCTGCGCTGCCCGGACTGCCCAGGCGGCGTGCGGCCAGTCTGCCCGCGGCCGCGCTGGTCCTCGACCGGGTGGTCAAGCGGCTGCGGCCCGAGCGGGTTGTCTTCTCGATGCTGGGCGTGCGCGAAGGATGGCTCTATTCCCAGCTCAGCCCGGCGGAGCGGGATCTCGATCCGCTGGTCGAGGCGGCGCAATCCTTCGCGCTGCCCTATGCGCGCGTGCCCGCCTTCGCCGCCGCGCTGACGCAATGGACGTCCGGGCTGTTCCGGGACGAACACGAGGCCGAACGCCGGTTGCGTGTCGCCGCCTGTGCCTTGTCCGACTTCGCCTGGCGCGACGAGGCGGGACTGCGCGCCGGGGAGAGCTTCCGGCGCCTGCTACAGTTTCCGTTGATCGGCCTGGACCATGCCGAGCGCGTGTTTCTCGCCGCCGCCATTCACGCCCGTTATGCAGGCGTCTTGGATGACCCGATATTGTCGCCAGCCGTCGGGCTGCTGCCGGCGGCGGCGCTCCGGCGCGCGCAACTGCTGGGACGCGCGCTTCTGCTCGGGTATCGGCTGGCGGGCGGCGTGCCGGAGATACTGACCGCGGCCGAGCTGCGTGTCGGCGACAAGAAAGTGCGGCTGACCGTCCAGCCGACGGCCCGCGTTCCGGAAAGCGAGGTGGTGGCCGATCGGCTGAAGTTGCTGGCGGATGCGGCGGGGGTGCGGCGGATCGAGATTGTCGAGGCGGGTGAGGACCATGGCCTCTGAACCGTGTCATGGCCGGATTTAGTCCGGCCATCCACGACTTTGACTGGTTTGGCACTGCAAGTCGTGGATTTGGACAAGGCCCATAGCTATCAGGAAAAGCCGCGGCCGGAGCAAAGTTTGGCCGATGCATCGTTCACTCCTCGTCATGGCCTTGTCCGGGCTACCTATCGCGGCAGGATGCTGGTACAGGTGGCCCGGACCAGCCGGGCCATGACGAGTGGGGAGAATGCCATGCTCCGCCGGCCGCCTAATCCTGATGCACATGGCGACAAGCCCGGCCATGGCACGGGGAAGTGGATCCCACCGCCCGGCCTTTCGGTATCAGGCCGCGATTCGCTGCTCAAACTGGTGCCGGCGCCATTGCAGCAGGCGCCAGGCGACGCTGGTTGCGACGTGGGACAGCCTCCCGCGCGGCGGCAGGCCGACGGTCTTGAGGACCATGCCGGTGCTTCGCTCGATGTGATGGTAGCGATAGAACGCCATCGCCCGGCCCATATAGGCCGCGGTGCATCGGGCGTGCTGAAACGCCCGCGACTCCGGTTCGTTCCCGCAATGGTAGGCGTAGGCGAGTTCATCGTCCTCCGACTCGCCGATGCGCCCGAGCGCCACCCGCAGCCGTGTCAGCACGCCGATCTTCTCGCGGGAGAGGTAGCGGCGCATGTGGTCGTAGAACAGCTTGAAGTGCCGGTATTCGTCGGCGGCGATCAGCTTGCAGACCTGCTTCAGCACCGGTTCCGACGTCGCCTCGCCCAGCGCCGAATAGTAGCTGGAGGTCCCGGTTTCCACCATGCAGCGGGCGATCAGCTCGCCGGTCAGGGAGCCTCGGATCGAGGCGCCGGCATCGACCTTTATCTGGTAGCCGGTGCGGTACCGCTCGAACGCAGCCGCGAAATCCCACCCGGGATCGGCCAGTTCGGCCCATTTCGCCAGCGCGTCGCCGTGCTGAACCTCCTCGATCGCCCAGTTGCCGGCGGCCTTGCAGAAGTCGGGGTCGTCGCGGAACACGCCGCCGAGATACAACGCGTACTCCTTGCCGTTGCGCTCGACCATCGCCGCCGCCTTCACCAGCGGGATGATCGCCGGGTCGACGGCCGCAGGATCGAACCGGTCCCACGCAACATCTTCAATCCGCCAGTGTTTCATCTCGATACCGTGCTCGCTGAAGGTTCGCCGCCTGACACGGGAATATATGACCATCGCCGCGTGGGCGAAACGCCCGGAGGCTGCGCAGGCCGTCACGCTTCGGGTGGCGGTGCTTTTTGGCAACAGGTCGGGTGGCCCGCGTACCACTCTTGGGATCCTTCGGGGTGCAACCCCGCGGGCCGAACCGCGCTCAAGCCGGCGCGAAACTGTCCGGCCGCGCCATCTCCCAGGCGGCGCGGAAGCGCGCGTCGCCGGTTCCGTCAAGCAGCTCGCCGGGCCGCAGCGCCGGATAGAGCGCCGCGAAGCTGACCACCCCATGCGTTGCATCGCGGCGAAACAAATGTTCCGGGCGCAACTGTCCGGGATGGTCGAGGCCGGCCGCGGCGACCAGTTCGGACAATGCGTGCAACGTCTGGGCATGAAAACTATGCACCCGCGGCGCCTTGTCCTTCGGCGACAGCGCTCGTTGACGGATCGGATCCTGCGTCGCAACGCCGGTCGGGCAGTGGTCGGTGTGGCAGCTTTGCGACTGGATGCAGCCAAGGGCGAACATGAAGCCGCGCGCCGCGTTGCACCAGTCGGCGCCCAGCGCCATCGTGCGCGCGATGTCGTAGCCGGTGATGATCTTGCCGCTGGCGCCGAGGCGAACGCGGTCGCGCGCGCCAATGCCGATCAGCGCGTTATGCACGAAGTTCAGCCCGTCGCGCAGCGGCGTGCCGATGTGATCCATGAACTCCATCGGCGCGGCGCCGGTGCCGCCTTCCTTGCCGTCCACGACGATGAAGTCCGGATACAGGCCGGTCTCCAGCATCGCCTTGCAGATCGCCAAGAACTCCCACCGGTGACCGACGCACAGCTTGAACCCGGCCGGCTTGCCGCCGGAAAGACGGCGCATCTCGGCGACGAACCGCAGCAGGCCGTCCGGGGTCGAAAAGGCCGAATGGCTGGACGGCGAGATGCAGTCCTGTCCCATAGGCACACCGCGGGTGGCGGCGATTTCAGCGGTGACCTTCGCGGCGGGCAGCACGCCACCATGGCCCGGCTTGGCGCCCTGGCTGAGTTTCAGCTCGACCATCTTCACCTGCGGATGCGCGGCGGTGGCGGCGAAGCGGTCCGGTGAGAACTGCCCGTCCGGCGTGCGGGCGCCGAAGTAGCCGGAGCCGATTTCCCAGATGATGTCGCCGCCCGGCGCGAGGTGGTGCGGGCTCAGGCCGCCTTCGCCGGTGTCATGCGCGAAGGCGCCCATCGCCGCGCCGGTGTTCAGCGCGCGGATGGCATTTTGGCTCAGCGCGCCGAAGCTCATGGCAGAGATGTTGAACACCGAGGCGGAATAGGGCCGGGTGCAATCGGGTCCGCCGACGGTGGTGCGGAAATTCGGGTCCGCCAGCTTCCTCGGCGCGATCGAATGATCCAGCCACTCGAAGCCGGCGTCGTAGACCTCGTACTGCGTGCCGAAAGGCCGCTTGTCGAGCACGCTCTTGGCACGCTGGTATACCACCGCGCGCCGATCGCGGCTGAAGGGGGAGCCGCGCTTTTCGTCCTCGAAGAAATATTGCCGCATCTCCGGCCGCATCTTTTCCAGGATGAAGCGCAGATGGGCCGCGATCGGGAAGCTGCGCAGTACGGCATGGCGCGTCTGCACCAGGTCACGGACGCCAAGGACCGTGAGGCCGCCGAATATGCCGAGGCCGGGCAGCCACCAGACAGTGGGATTGACGGCCAGCCCGACCAGGCAGGCCAGCGCGCCTGCCGCCGCGAGCGTCAGGCAGATGTAACGGGCGGTGAAGGGCAGCAGCCAGAGATGCATCGTGGAGGTCTCCTGCGTGGGGCGGCGAGGCTGTCGCCTCATGCAGCAAGTCCTTCCCGCGCCCGCCTACCGAGACTCGAATCGGTTCCGGGTTGGCGGGTGATCGCCAGCAAGCGTCGGATAATATCACGGAGTGCGAAGATGATATATTATCGATTCATCTCATCGACATGCCGGACAGGCCGAACCGGGACGATGGAGCACCATGAGGCAGCGGGCGGGTCAGACCCGGCAGCGTTGCGCCACAATGTCAGATGGTGTCGATGTGCGAGGCGGGGCAACACATCAGCGTCGTGCGGCCTTCGGTGCGGAAGGCGAAGTCGTGACGCCTGTACCATTCGACCAGATGATCCGGTTCGCAGCACCAGGGCCGATCCGTCGACCAGTCCCTCGGCTTCAGCGGGGTCGGCTCGCCGACAACGACGCAGGCATGCTCCGCCGCCAGTTCGAGGATGCGGGTGAGAAGGCGCGCCCCGTCGCCCGGTGTGTCGGAGGTAATCATCCCCAGCCAGACGACGCGTTCGTCAGGCACCCATCTCCCGGCGAGGTTCATGTAGCTGCCAAAGCGGAGTTTGGCCAGCGCACCGGTGATCGTATTGTGCCGCCGCAGGTCGCAGGATTGCCCGGGGAATGTCGAGAAGTAGAAGTTCTCCGAGGTTGTCTCGGACAACCATTGCCGTTCGATGTCGGTCACGCTGTGCTGCTTGAAAGTGTCAGTGCCTGTGCTATACGCTCACCAGAAGGGTGCCACAACCTTGAAGACGGACCGCAACACTTGCTTGAGGCCATCGGCGCGAGAAAGCCTCCGACATCATGCTTTGTTCTCGATCGGATCACCGGCCGGATTCAGCGTTTCCGGTGGGCGAGATGTCCGCTTCAGGCCGGGAGCGGCGCCAGGAACTCCGGCGGCGCCGGCCCATTGAGGAACAGGACCATCAGCACCTCGTTGGAATAGCCGGCCTCAGTCTTCAGGGCCCGAGGCTCCAGGCCATACCGCATGAACCCGAAGCGCTCATACAGCGCGATCGCGGCGGAATTTTCCTCGACCACCGTCAACGTCACCTGTTCCACGACAGCGCGCGCCGCTTGCAGAACGGCCGCCACCAGCGCGGCCCCGACGCCTTGTTTCCGGCTTTCCGGTTCGACATAGAAGCCCCATAGGAAACCTTTGTGGGCGTCCTTCGGACCGCCTTCCTGTTTGAAGCCGATCATGCCGACGATTGTCTCGTTGTCGTAGGCGCCGAGGACGAGCGACGAGGTCAGCCGCTCGGCATGCATTTCGATGGGTCTGGGCGCCTCCAGGGCATGAACGGAGCCGAATGCCTCCGGGGCTGTTTTGAGAGCCGACAGCCGGATGGCCCGGTAATCCTCGGCGTCCGCAATCCCAAGGCGACGCACGACGACGGGCTTCCGCATGCTGGTCTCCCTTTTAAGCGCGCTCGCCGCCGATCGGCTGTAGTAAGCACAGGTTATGGCAGGCCGGGAAGCCGGATTGGCGGGCCCGGCCGGGGCGTGGCGCGTCCCGGGCCGGCTTGCGAATCAGGACGGGAACGTCGATCGGTAAGCCTCCAGCACCGCATCATCGAGCGTCCGGCCTTCACGATATCCCGCCAGACCGGCCGGGCGTTCGACGCCCGGGAGCAAACGCGCGCAAGGCTCGGGCGCGCCAAGCACCAAGCGCACGGGAATCCGCTCGGCGTATACCGGCAGGGCGTAATCGTCTTCCTCGTCGCCGATGCCCTTGGCGCGGACCTTCGCCGATGCCTGCTCGATCTCCATGCCGATGACGCGCGTCGCCTTGATTTCCTGCGCCGTGCTTTGCCGCAAGGTCGCGGTGCGGCCGGGATAGAACCGGTCGACCATTGCCACCAGGGCGCGCGCTTTCTCCTCGGGATCTTCGACGATCCGGGCGCGTCCGAACGCCATCACCGAGCGGTAGTCAACGGAGTGATTGAACCCGCACCGCGCCAGCACCAGGCTGTCGAGATGACTGGCGGTGAGGCAGACGGGTTCGCCTTCCGATTGATTGCGCAGCATGCGGCTGGCGCTGCTGCCATGCCAGTACAGCCGGTTCCCCTCGCGCCAGAACAGGGTTGGTGTGCAATAGGGCTGCCCGTCAATCACGTAGGCGACATGGCAGAGCATCGAGGCGTCGAGCAGGGCGTGAATTTGCGCGCGGTCGTAGGATCCCCTCTCGTGCAGACGTTTCACGCGATTGACCGCTGTGACCGGATAGCCGTTCGACGCCGTCTCGTTCATGGTAGCCCCTGAGGATTTGACGCCGCCCAGTGGGCGTCATTACGGGAATTGAATCAAGGACCACTTTGGTGCCTGTTTTGGCGACCAATTCCACCCACCCAACCAGGTCACCTCCAGCAACGACCCGACCGCGCAGTTACGTTGATGGGTATTACGTCCCGCTGCCGGGCGTGAAGCAGTAGAAGCCTTTGTTCTCGGGGTGCCGCGTCCAGCAGGCGACCGGCTCCGGCACCCGCGATCCGTGGATCACCTTCTCATCGGGGACTTCGACATAGGCGTCCGGTCCGTTCGGCCAGCCATGGCCATCGGCGGTCAGCTTGCGGATGAAGACTTCGTAGTGGCCGTCCTTGTTGACCCGCCAGGTATCGACCGGGCGGCAGTCGGCCACGCTGCAACAGGATACCTCACCACCCGGCTGCTTCATGTCGCGGATCTGATCGGCATAGTCCCGCATGCGCAATGCGTCGCTGGAATCCGCCGGTGGGGGATTGGCGTTGGCCTGGCAAGCAATCAATAGCGAAACGGCTGCGGTGGCAAAAAATCGCGTTGTGCCCATGATAAATCATCCGGCCTAATGAAGTGCGCCGTGCCTATCACGGCTTCGTGACTCTGCTGCAATGCAGCATTCATGAATGGTGCGTCAAGCACAAACTTTGTTGCTTATTCGACCTATAGCGACGTCATGGTGGAATGGAACTGCCCCGCCCGGCCGCCGCCCCGGGAATTGCCCCCGCCGGCATGCCGCTCCGCCGCGCGACACCCCGCATGACTGACCGCAATCGCCGGATGGCGACGACTTGCGCGCGCCGTGATACTGCGCGGCATGAACAACGCCGATTCTTTCTGGGAACAGGTCCTCGGCCGTGCGGCGAGCGCTCAGTTCCTCTACGCGGTGACCACGATTGGAGTGTATTGCCGCCCGTCCTGCCCATCGCCGCGTCCGTTGCGCCAAAACGTGCGCTTCTTTCCGTCCCCGCCCGAAGCCGAAGCAGCCGGTTTCCGCGCCTGCAAGCGGTGCGATCCCAAGGGCGAGCGGGCGCGGCTGGCGCAGGATGTCGTGCGCGACGCCTGCGCCTTCATGGAGGTAAGCGAGGACGTGCCGTCGCTGGATGCGCTGGCCAAACGGTCGGGCTTCTCGAAGTTCCACTTCCTGCGGATGTTCCGTGACCACACAGGCCTGACCCCGCGCAGCTACGCCGAGGGGGTGCGGGCGCGCCGCCTGCATGCCGCGCTGTGCAATGGCGATCGCGTCGCGGATGCGGTGGCCGGAGCCGGATTCGGCTCGGAAAGCCGGGTGTATGAGAAGACCGGCGCGTTGCTGGGCATGACCCCCGGTTCGGCCCGCCGCGGCGGACTTGGGGAGCTGATCCGCACCGCATTCGCCGACTGCCCGTTCGGGCGCCTGCTCGTGGGCGCTACGGACAAGGGCGTGTGCTTCATCGGCTTCGCCGAACCGGACGAGGCCTTGATGGGCGATCTGCGGCGGCGCTTTCCGCAGGCCGCCGTCACCACGGACGATCCCGCTTTGACCGAGACGGTGAGGACGGTGGTGGCGTTTCTGCATGAACCGAAACAGGCGCTCGATCTGCCATTGGACCTGCGCGGCACGGCATTCCAGCAGAGGGTATGGCGCACGCTCTGCACGATCCCGCCCGGCGAGACCCGTACCTATGCGGAACTCGCGGCGATGGCGGGGAACCCGAAGGCGATCCGGGCGGTGGCGCGGTCCTGTGCGGTCAACCCGGTGTCGCTCGCGGTGCCGTGCCACCGGATCGTCGGCAGCGATGGCGGCCTGACCGGATATCGCTGGGGCGTGCCGCGGAAGAAGGCGCTGCTGGAGGCGGAGCGGGGCAGCCGGGAGCGGTGACGAAATCGCGGAAAAATGTTAAGGATTGGCAAAGGTGTGGGCGGATTTCGCTCCGGCCGTCCGCCCCGGGCGCGGTAATGTCGTCCATGCCGGTTGGCATGAGGATAAGGACATCGCGATGGCTTTGAACCGCCAGATCATCACCGCGCTGAACCGCGACGGGACCGACATGCTCGGCATGACCAACGTCGCGCTGAAGCAGGCGGATGAGAGCATCGTCTCCGGCTCGTTGCTGACCGTCGAGAGCAATCATTTCTGCATCCTCAAGTCGCGCGGCGCCGTGTTGCAGGTCTATGAGACCGGGCAATACACCCTTGTCACTCCGGACAAGCCGCTGATCGGATCATTCGTGCAGGGCTTCTGGGGCGGCAGTTCGCCCTGGCAGTATGAGGTCATCTATATCAACCGCGCCAAGCTGCTGGTGCGCAGCGAAGGTGTCGCGACCAGCAGCGAGATGGCCGAGGTCTCCTATCAGGTCGACTACTACATCCATGTCGACACGCCGGAGGCGGCGCTGAAGCTGATCACCCACATGCCGTTCAGCGGCGTCGTCATCGACACCAACGAAATCGCCGCCTATGCCGGCCCCGCCATCGAGCAGGCCATCAACCAGGTGATACAGGTCACCCGGCTGGAGGCGATCAACGAGCATATCGGCGAATTGCGGGAGGTGGTGAAGGACCACCTGTCCAGCTTCCTGGCGATCTACGGCATCATGCTGAACGACCTGAAGATCCTGGTCCTGCCGAAAGATCCGCGCATGGGGGAACTGATCTCGCTTCAGGCCATCGGCCTGACCCCGATCGAAGCCGTGCGCTACTATCTGGCGCTGCGCATGGCCGAACGCGGGCTGATCTCGGCGCCCAATGCCGCGGCCGGGGTGCCCTTCAACATCGGCGGCCAGCCGCTGGGCACGTTCCCGTTGGATCTGACCGGCGCCAAACCGGGCGCCTGACCATGTCCGGATCGGTTTTTTACGACGCGCCCAAGCTGGACCAGATCGCGATCAATCTGTTCTACGGCTGGGGCTACAATTTCTACCGGCTGGAAAACCAGCTTCGCGCGGATGATCTGCTGATCCGGGAGAAGGCGGGGTTTTTGCTGGGCCAGTCGCGGGCGATGCTGGAAGCCGAGCAGAGCGCCTACCGCCGGACGCACCTGCCGCCGCCGTCCCGCGCGCATCCGCTGCCTGCGCCCGAGGCGGTGGAAGCCGCCCGCGCCCTGGAGGATCTGTCCAGCGCTGTCGGCGCCCTGGAAGGCACGATCCGGGCGCTTCCGGTCCCGGAGAACGACCGCATGACCCAGCGCTACCGGCAGGAGGCGCAGACCTTGGCGGCGCTGGCGGCTGCCGATCGGCGTTTGATCGGTTTGGCCGAGGCGTTGCGAGAGACGCTTGATGGACGGGACCACGCCTGGATGCTGGAGAACCGTCAGACGATCAGGGATGCGCTCGGGCTGTTGCAGCGGCAGGTCCGGGAGAGGCAGTCGTTGCTGAAGTAAAGACCGGAGCCGGTCGCGCGTCGATCGCCGGGGCGAGTCCGGGTGCCGGGTTGCCGTGCGGGAGACGCCGGGATTCGTTTTTTCTTCGGCGTTTCGACGCAGAGTTCGCAGAGCGGGGCGCAGAGTCCGCAGAGTAGTAGTTCTTACCCCGCTGCGGGGTTATTCAAGTATAAAAAGGCCAGCCTGGGTCGGGGTTGGTTGACTGGTAGCATTGGGCGTTTCCGTCATGATGAAGGAAAGCTTCGCGTGGCCTGAAATAGCGCCCCGCAAGCCAGGCAAAATCGCCGCGACTGTGCTTCCCAGCCGAGGGCGCGGTCGCGGCGGGCAGATTTTCTCTCTGCACACTCTGCGCCCCGCTCTGCGAACTCTGCGTCGAAACGCGGACTTTGTCCGGATTAATACGGTGACAGTCTAAACCGTTAAGCCGCAACGTCACCTACGGATCGATCCGTGCCGTCGCCGAACCCGACATGACCTCCTTGCCGTCCTGGTTCACCGTGGACACGGATAAATCGACATAATGCTGGCCGCCTTCCTGGCGAACCGCCACGACCGTGGCCTTGGCGTCAAGCGTGTCCCCCGGCCAGACCTGGTTGGTGAAGCGCACCCCGAACCGGGTCAGCGTACCGTCGCCGACAAAGTCCGTCACTACCTTGCCGGTCAGTCCCATGGTCAGCATGCCGTGCGCGAAGATGCTCGGATAACCGGCGACCCGGGTGGTGTAGACCTCGTCGTGGTGCAGCGGATTGTAGTCGCCGGAGGCGCCGGCATACTGAACGATCTGTGTGCGCGACAGGTTTTCCACCACCCGCTCGCTGTGCGTGTCGCCCAGCTTCAACGATGACGCTTTCAAAGCCATGATCGTGTCTCCTCCGTCAACCCTGGTCCACCGGACGTTCGGTGGTAACCCCGACGCTGCGTACGGTGATTACCAGCGCGCCGGCCTGATCGCGGTATTCGGTGATCCGTTCGCGAAACGTCAGCTTGCCGGCGCGCTTGCTGTCCTTCTCCCACACCTCGCCGGGTCGGGTCTCCACGGTCAGCACGTCGCCCGGCCGCAGATGGCGGTGGTATTCGTAATGATGTTCCGCATGCAAAGATCCGGAGGAGGGCGGCTTGCCTTCGATCCCGCTGGGCGTCCTGCCGGAGCCGAACCATTTCTGCCCCGGCTTCGGACGCAGGTGATAGTCCGGGTCGAATTGCGCGACCGCCTGCGGGAAGGTGGGCGGGGCGATGATGCCTCCTGCCTCGGTCTCTTTCGCCGCCGCCGCGTCGTGATAGACGGGGTTGGTGTCGCCGATGGCGCGTGCGAACATCATGATGTGGCTCGCCTCCACGGGGAAGGTGATTTTGGCCAAGGATTTCCTCCGTTTGCTCTCGCCGGTTCAGGTTAGCAGGGTTTCCGAAAGAGAAAACCGCCGGGGGCGCCAATGAGGCGCCGGCTGCACCGTTCCGGCCTGCGCGCCGCACTGTATGCCGCCGATATCCCGACATTCGGCGCGCAGCCCGCCGAGGCCGGGTCCGAGGCGATCCGGTTTGTCCGCTCTCCGGGTTCGTTGCCGCGCGGGCGGCGGGTCTATGCCATTGGCGATATCCACGGCCATCGCGACAAGCTGGCCGCCCTGCACGGTCTGATCGCGGACGATCTCGCGGCGCGGCCGGTGCCATCGGCTGTCGTGGTGCATCTGGGCGATTACATCGACCAAGGCCCTGACAGCGCCGGTGTCGTTGCGCTTCTGGCGGCCGGCGCGGGCCTGCCGGCGGTCAATTTGCTGGGCGATCATGAGAGGATGCTGCTGGATGCCCTGACCGGCGACCGCGCGGCGGCGACCGACTGGCTATGGGCGGGCGGAGAGCAGGCGCTGATCAGTTGGGGCCTCGACCCCGGACTGCCGCGGGAGGACTGGGAAGCGGCCCTGCCGCGGGACCATGTGGCGTGGCTGCGCGATCTGGTGCTGACCCATCGGGAGGGCGACTATCTGTTCGTCCATGCCGGCATCCGCCCGGGCGTTCCGTTGGCCGAACAGACTCCGGAAGATCTGCTCAGCATCCGTCAGCCTTTCATGACAACCGATCGGGATTTTGGCTTGATAGTGGTGCACGGCCACTCCTGCGGTCCATCGGTGCAGATCGCGAACAACCGGATCGGCCTGGATACGGGGGCGGGGATCGGCGGCAAGTTGACCTGCGCACTACTGGAGGATGACGTTATCGGCCTGATCGCGGTGTGAAGCCGGCTGTTACGCCGCGTCGCCGACAACCCGTATCCGCCCGCGCGTCCGGATACGCGACTCACCGCGGACCACGATGTCCACGTCCATCCCCAGCGCCGCCAGGCAGCGCAGCAGCCGATCGCTGGAGAAGCCGGCAAGCCGGCCGTTCATCAAGGCCGAGACTTTCGGCTGGTCGAGGCCAATCAGGGACGCCGCCTGAGCCTGGGTCAGTTTGCGCCGGGCGATGGCGGCGCGGATATGACAGGCCAGCTTGGCTTTTGCCAGTTCCTCTTCAGGTTCCGCAACACCGAGATCGGCGAAGACATTGCCGGAGCCTGGGGTTACCGCGATGCGGTCTTCGTCATGGTCAACCATTGGTCGTGATCCTGTTGGGCTCGTTTGAGACGTTGCTCGATCAGCGCGATTTCGTGACGCGGCGTGGCGATGCCGCTTTTTGACTTCTTCTGGAAGGCGTGCAGGACGTAGACCGCGTTATGGAAGCGCACGGTGTAGATCGCCCGGTAGGTGTCTCCGTCGTCGTCATCGACGATCTCCAGCACCCCGGCGCCGCCGAAACCTTGCAGCGGCTTTGCCCAGGGCGCCTTGCCGCCAATCTGCGCCTCCCACAGGGCGCCGCCGATGCGCAGGCGGACGTCTTCGGGGAAGGCGCGGACGTCCTGCTTGCTCGATCCGATCCAGCGCACCGGCTTGGGTTGCGGGTCATCGCGTATCACCATCTGATTTCACCATGCCATATGTAGCATAACGTTCCGACGGACGCTAGCGCTATTTGCCGGCCGCCCGGCCTCGTGGCGCTGAACTCCGATCACAAGTGATAGAGGGAAGAGGTTAATTTGACAGAGTCAAACTACTTGGCATGATTCTTGTCTAACTCGGCGCTTCCCTGCGCTGCATGCGGAACCGAGACGCGATGGCTCCTCGGCGGCGTTCGTGTCGTTGATTGATCCGTGCAA